>Ga0315296_10000537_pt1 | contig 34723 bp, 20 predicted proteins | sample YL17G14_18_MG_FD_203921 | JGI IMG/M metagenome (GOLD analysis project Ga0315296, IMG submission 203921) | Sediment microbial communities from Yellowstone Lake, YNP, Wyoming, USA - YL17G14_18 | ecosystem: Environmental > Aquatic > Freshwater > Lake > Sediment | place: USA: Wyoming | collected... | reverse complement strand
CGGCTGGTCTAGCACTCGGCCACGGTGCCTCGACACCGCGGAGCTCGTACGTGTTATTGCCCTGCCTGCTGGCGAATCGGCCCAGACCTGCGAGGAAGTGCCGGGATTCGCGATGGATCAGCGCGTCAAAACCTCCGGAGGAGCCGGATGTGCCGCCGCCGTACATTTCGATGTAGTTGCCTGATGTTGCGAGGTTCGAGAGGCCGGGAGTGAAGGTAGCGCCGGAGATCTGGTTGAGGGATGCGGTGCGCTCGGTGCGGGCGATCGCTTCGGCGACCGGGTTGCGCTCGGTCTTGAACTCAAGCGCGCCGGAGTCGGCCTCGAGATAGTAGTCGGTGTCGTTACCGCCCGAGCGTTCACGCTGGCGCACACCTGCGGCATGCCTCAGGTAGTCGCGTGTGAGGTCGGAGTAGGTGTAAACCCACTCGTCCTCGACCTCAGCCACGTCGAACTCATGCTCCTGCACAAGCGCGCCGCCGTCATACACGAATCTCTTCAACGTCGCGTCCCAATCCTCCGTCGCCGAATTGTCGTTCCACCTCTGCCACACGCGACCGCGACCATCATACCACAAATTCCCGCGCACGTTGCTCGCGTTGGTGTTCGTGTGCGACTTCAGCCGGTTCTTGCGGTCGTACGTGAACGTCCACTGGGCCCTATACGCAAGTTGAGTGGCGCCGCGCTTCACATCGAGCTTCTTCGTGCCGCTCAGGTTGTTGTTCGTGTCGTACGTGTAGCTCCCCGACGTGCTCACGCTCACTCCGAGCGCGGCCTGCGTCGAGAAGTCAACGAGCTGATACCCGCGCGCATACGACCGCGTCTCGGTGTACGCCCAACCCGCATTGTCGTAGAACTTAACTTCTGTTGGGTTGTTCCCGAGATCGTAGGTTGTTCGCTTGTCCTCAAGCACGTTCATCCGCTCGACGCCGCTCTCCTCAACTCGCTTCAGCACCCGCTCGCGCGTCATGCGCCCCATCCCGTCGAACTCGTAGCTCGTCTCGTAGCGAACCGCCGAATCCTGCACGGAGTTGTCGCGCACGACTTTCCGCACGAGCCGGCCGCCTTTATCATATATATATTGTACCACAAAGCGCTCGGGGCCGTACTCGGCCGTGTCCGCCTCCCACATCCGCACAAGCGCGGTCTGCGCGACCCGCCCGTCCGCGGCGTACTCGTAGCGCATCTCGTACTCCGGCTTCTGCGTCGACGCCTTGTTCGGGTAGATCACGCTCGCGACGCGGCCCGCGCCGTCGCGCTTCACGAAGTACGGCTCGCCCTCGCCCTCGCGGATCCCACTTCCTTTGACGCGCCCGAGCGCCCGAAGGTTGCCCTCCGCGGCGAACAGATAGCGTAGCGGCTCATCGAACGCCCAATTGTCCTCGTCGTCCGGCTCGACATGCCCGCTCCAGCCGGACGTCTCGGGGCAGGTGTGCCCGAACGTCGGGTCGCTGAACGCGGTGCGCCTGCTCGCGGTGTCGTACTCGAACAGCAGCGACCGGTACTCATCGCCGCCGTGCTTCGCGATCGCGTAGGGGTAATATTCCTTCTCGACGCGGCCGAGCTTGTCGGTCGTGAGCGTCCAGTCCATATCCTGCGCGTCGTCCTGCGAGTCGATGTAGTGGTAGCGATGCCGCTTCAGCGCGCCGCAGAGGCACCACTCGAACTCGTAGTACTCGTCGTTGCCCTGGAGCTTCTCCTTCGTGAGCTGGAGGTAGTCGTTGTACTCGTAGTCGAGCGAGTTCGTGTCGGGGTGGGTCACGCGGCGGACCTTGTCGCGCCAGGTGTAGTAGCGGGTCGTGGTGCGGGTTGTAGAGTCGTCATCGTCGATGAAGTACGTCTTCTCCGCCTGCCCGCGGGCGTTCGAGGTGTAGACCATGTCGTAGTAGACCGGTCCGGCGCCCTTGTAGGTGAAGGTGCGGACCGCGGAGACGTAGGCGCCCGAGTTGATCTGGGTTCCGGACCAGGAGATGTTCTGTTGTCAGAGAATACCGCGCTTCCTGAGATCTTCAACGATGTCATCAATGTTATTGACCCAATACCTGTTGCTGATCCTATCCCTGAGCCTTAGTAGATACTCGGCGTTTGATCTTAACTGATCTGCTGACGTGATGATCCTCGTTGAGACCATCAAGTACGATATCTCTGCGTTCGTCAGCTGGTCACCCTCGATCCCAAGTCTGTCCGGATAGAGATCCTCTTCGCGGAACACTCCGTCATCTGAGAACTCGTTAGGGACACGTCCTTCTCTCACAAGGCCACAGTAATGACCAAGGCCGCGGATCGCGATTACGCGGGTTGCACTGCCGCTTCGATTTGACATGGCTAAGACAAGAATGCGCGACAACCCCTCCGCCCCACTCGCTGCGAGCAGGTTAGCCGACACCCAGGCCTCAACATCTTCAGACGAAGAGGCGTTCACGACCTCGCGCGTGCACGTCTCGACAAGCGGTGCCATAGCATCAGCACACATCGGTCCTCTGATCTGGCCTAGGTAGCCGCTGAAGAAAAGGCCGACTATGGCCAATTCCATAGTCTGCCATTCGTAATCGCGAATAAGGCAATTCAGGGCCAAGATCGTATGGCATATATCTTGGTCAAAAAGGCAATCCGCGAGGGCATGGAGGGCACTCCGCACGGCATAAGCATGCATATCCTCTTCCTGGGTCTCGAGGACACGGATTGACTCAGCGGTGAATTCTGTCAAGAAGTCCGCGGACGCAGAGTCGGCAAGGAGGGAGAAACCATACAAGCGCGCAATCACCGGATCCGAAGGAGGCCTGCGGCCAGGAAACATGGCAACTTCGTTGAGTAGGTCAACATCCAAATCCGTCAGGCGGCCAATGACGTAAGAGGCAAGCTCCGTGGCATCGATGGCGTAATACAACAGCAACGCGCTTGCGAGGTCTATGCTGTTCGCAGCATCGATGTCCAGAGTGTGATCCAGGATGCATCTAAGATCGCTCGGCAAAGGTTCTGAAAACTGGAGCTCTATGTCATTCACAGACAAGACACTCAGAGGGGAAAGACTAACATGGGATACCTGTATCGCCTCGAACAAGCGGTCCAGACCGTCCTGTTGCCCGCGATTGAGGTCCAGCACTTGATCCTCTGCTGGCGTGGCGCTGCGAGCGTGCGCACAGGACATCAGGCACGTCGCCAGGACCAAGCCAGGCAGAATCCAGATATACCGAGCCACCACAAGACGCATCAGTTTATCCTCCACTCGTTGTCGGGTTCTGGGCAATATAGGCAGCACTCGAAATCTATCGTCCACCGGGACATGTTGAGTATGTTGTTAGCAAGCCACTGATAGTGAAGTAAGCAACACTGGTAAGACTCTAGCTCTTTGTCTTGGACTGAGAACAGCCATTTGAGCTCCCCGCAACAGTCGGTTCCTAGCCTTAGCTGAGACACTGCGCTGAGGATGAGGTTGATCAGTTCTGCAAAGTCCGCAATATCAGGCCCAAGCTGCTCAATGAGGCAGGCGATCCAATTACCCCCGGTCTCATACATGCACAGGATGAATTCGGCAACATCAATCCATCGCTCTAGGGATTTAACCCAGTCCAAGAAACCTGAGATTCGGTTCAAGTCAAATTCGAACAGTAGACAGTAATCAAGAAACCACGCGGTGACGTCTTTTCGTATTGCCTCTGGATGAGGGTACTCAGAACAGCACGCCATGCGGCACTTTGCTATGGTCCAAGGGCCGCCTGGCTGGTTTGCGCAGTCCTTCACGGGTGCATAGATGTCCACGTGGGCGCCACAACAATTGATGCACCACGCTATGTTCCACGGCAGGCCCCCTGAGAGCGCGTCTATGCAGCATTGAGGGCATACTGCCTCGGGATCGTTGGCGAAATGATCGTATCCCTTGCCGGTAGCTGGGCCGGGATCGAACTCTGGCGGCTCACTTACGTCATAACTGACCCTTTCGCTAATCCCCACATCCCCCAGCATGATTCCACCACCCACACCCGGAGAGGGGACGGAATCAAAGAAGAAGCTGCCAGGTGAGCCGTTCGTTCCCAGTTTCGTCCGCCTCCCCATCCCCGTTAAGTAGTGGCGCGAGCCGCGGTGGAGGAGGGCGTCGAAGCCGGCGGACGCTCCGCTGGTGCCGCCGCCGTACATCTCGATGTAGTTGGCGGAGGTCGCGAGGTTCGAGACCGTAGCGCTGAAGGTTGCGCCGGAGATCTGGTTGAGGGATGCTGTGCGCTCGGTGCGGGCGATTGCTTCGGACACCGGGTTGCGCTCGGTCTTGAATTCAAGCGCGCCGGAGTCGGCCTCGAGATAGTAGTCGGTGTCGTTACCGCCCGAGCGTTCACGCTGGCGCACACCTGCGGCATGCCTCAGGTAGTCGCGTGTGAGGTCGGAGTAGGTGTAAACCCACTCGTCCTCGACCTCAGCAACATCGAACTCGTGCTCCTGCACAAGCGCGCCGCCGTCATACACAAATCGCTTCAACGTCGCGTCCCAATCCTCAGTCGACGAATTGTCGTTCCACCTCTGCCACACGCGGCCGCGACCATCATACCACAAATTCCCGCGCACGTTGCTCGCGTTCGTGTTCGTGTGCGACTTCAGCCGATTATTGCGGTCGTACGCGAACGTCCACTGGGCCCTATACGCAAGTTGAGTAGCGCCGCGCTTCACATCGAGCTTCTTCGTGCCCGTCAGGTTGTTGTTCGTGTCGTACGTGTAGCTCCCCGACGTGCTCACGCTCACTCCGAGCGCGGCCTGCGTCGAGAAGTCGACGAGCTGATATCCGCGCGCGTACGTGCGCGTCTCGGTGTACACCCAACCCACATTGTCGTAGTGCTTAACTTCTGTTGGGTTGTTGCCGAGATCGTAGGTCGTTCGCTTGTCCTCAAGCACGTTCATCCGCTCGACGCCGCTCTCCTCAACTCGCTTCAGCACGCGCTCGCGCGTCATGCGGCCCATCCCGTCGAACTCGTAGCTCGTCTCGTAGCGCACCGCCGAATCCTGCACGGAGTTGTCGCGCACGACCTTCCGCACGAGCCGGCCTGCTTTATCATATATATATTGTACCACAAAGCGCTCGGGCCCGTACTCGGTCGCCTCCGCGTCCCACATCCGCACAAGCGCGGTCTGCGCGACCCGCCCGTCCTGCGCGTACTCGTAGCGCATCTCGTACTCCGGCTTCTGCCGATGCCGCTCGAGGAGTTGGGGATTGATGATGAGAAGCTGAGGGACCTTGCGAAGGACAGAAAGAAAAAGCGCGCGTTCTATTTCGCGACGCTGTTCCCGAAGATCATCGAGGACGCCAAATCGGTCGGCCTCCACTTCGACGAAAAACTCATCTGGCGACTTGCAGATGAGGTCGTAGAGGCTACGGCGGATGGTGAGATGTCGTTGCAGGATGTAGGATGAGTTGGCAGTAGCAGAGCAAACGGTACACCAGCCACTGACCTACTTCGAACCAACGGCCTCGATTATCAACTGCATGTTGCTCTCGAATGGCTCCAGGAAGTCCGGGCTCCAGCAGCTTCTGTCCATCTCCATGATATCGTCAATCCTCGACATAGACAGGCTTAGCCTGTCAGCATATCCTTGCCTTACAGCCTCGGCCAAGGCTTCGGACGCCTGCAACTGCGTGCCAGGCCAAGGATCACTCAGAGCCAATTCAAGGATTCGAATGGAGGTAACATTCTCCAAGTGTCCACCGATGATCGCGATTGCCAATTCTCTCTCCAAGCCGCGCCGGTTCATGTCAAGCGAGACGAGGCAGATGGGGCCAAGCATGTCATCGGGTATCAGGTGACTGAGACGGACCAACTTGACCAGCGTACAAGATTCGCGAGGTGTGTCGGCATTCTGCAGGTCAGCAATGAGAGTGGGAATGGCTGGGCTGCCGATCAGCTCCATAAGATCAGTGGTTGGAATGCCTATACTTGAGTCAGAAATCGGTATTCGTGCCAGGGCCGAGATCCTATCCATCGGATCAACGCCATATTCATAGAGCACATAATTCGCAGTCGCCCTCACCCAAGGGTCGTCATCCTCAAGCAGGCTCTGCATATAAGGCACAATTGACTCACCCATTGCCAGTAAGGCAAGTGCGTGGTCGATGTCGCGCCCTAGAATGGCGCGCCTGCGAATAGCCGCGATGATGGAGGGTGCGAGGGACTGAGCAGATGGCCCAAGTTCAAGGATAGTACGGAACCCAGCGGTCACGATACTTGGATCCGGATCCAAAAGCACGGCGTCTATTGCCTCAATAACCCGAGGCCCAGAGCCACATATACCCAGAGCATCGATAGCTGCGTACCGGATTGAGGAAGGATCACCGTGGAGGGCTGAGTCAATTAGGATCCCCAAGTGATCATCAGCATCGATTCCCAGACAGCAGAGAGCGGCATGAACATGCGGACTGAGCTCAGGATCGTCAAGGAGCCGCTCAAGCTGAGGAGCTGTATCCGTGGCCTCGCCGCCAAGCCGCGTAACGAGACGGATCGCGGCCCACGCGTCGCACGGGGTCATGCCGGACACGTTATCAAGCATCGCTTCAAGTTGGCCGGGTCCCTCCAGGCCAAGCCTGAAATTGAGATGGGCCCTGGTCGCTTCGGCCATGCTAGCGTACGACTCAGGTACCTCGGCCATGTCCAGGAACACAAGATCCTCCCGAGCCAACACACCGAGATCAGCCATCGCCGTTAACGCCATATATGGATTAGGCCAGTAGGAGCTATCAGATGCTATGGCTCTCAAGTACGGCTCAATGGATTCCCCGGGAACGTCCAACGCTATGGCCAGCCGAATCCCTTCGAATCGGCGCTCTGAATCAGGATGGGCCAGGAATCGCGAGACCAACTGGATCTCAGCACGGCAGGGCTGCTCAGGGAATTCTCCCGCCTTGACCGGCTGCAATTGGGGATTCGCTCTCGCGGACTGAGCATTCGAGACAAGGACGAGCGATCCCAAGACGACTGTTACAAGGCAGCGCATATTCATCATTGTGGTTCTCCTAGTCAAAGAGGGTGGAGTGCCGACTCAAGCGTGCGCAGTCAGCCGCCGCAGCCGCCAACGCGTCCTCGCATCCACAGTCTCGCTGTGGAAGCCCGGGAATATCTGGATTGCAGTGACAAGTTCCTGCACATCTGTCCTGATAGGATCGAGAATCATGCAGATAGTGCGCAGCCGGACCATTGAGATCCGTGCAATAATGTGTAGCCGGCGGGCATGGGGCGTCTGCGGAGTGGCAGGGCGCCCTGCGGTGTGAGTCTCGGCAATCGATCCCCGTCAGTCTCCGGTTGGCGATGCAGTGATACGTCAACTGAGTGTATGGGCCACCGTAATTGTACACCTGATACAGGTCATACTCAAAAGTCAATCTGCAAATGCACCAACATAATCCAACAGGATGCATCACGCAGGCTTCAAAGGGCGCGCAGTGGTAGATCGCAGTACCTTCCGGGTCCTCACCCTGACAGTACTCGGTATCACATCCGGTCGTGCTCAGTTGCTCGGCTTCCAGTTCAGTTACGCAATGTTCTCTTAACCCGAGCATGATGATAATCGGGAACATTGAAACGGTCCCTGATATCACGGAGGGGTCCGGTCCAAGTAATTCCGCAGGGGCAGTAACTGGGCCATTCTCTAAGGTCTGAGGTTGACTTCCGCTCATGTTCGCGAATACCCCTAGTCCCGCCAGATAGCAAGGCCCCCGCCTCTGGATCAGCGCATCAAACCCGGCGGGGGAGCCGGATGTGCCGCCGCCGTACATTTCGATGTAGTTGTTGGTCGTTGCGAGGTTCGAGAGGCCGGAGGTGAAGGTTGCGCCGGAGATCTGGTTGAGGGATGCGGTGCGTTCGGTGCGGGCGATTGCCTCGGCGACCGGATCGCGCTCGGTCTTGAATTCAAGCGCGCCGGAGTTAGCCTCGAGATAGTAGTCGGTGTCGTTACCGCCAGAGCGTTGGCGCTGGCGGACGCCAGCGGCATGCCGCAGATAGTCGCGTGTGAGGTCGGAGTAGGTGTAAACCCACTCGCCCGAGACTTCCGCCACATCGAGCTCGTGCTCCTGCACAAGCGCGCCGCCGTCATAGACGAATCGCTTCAACGTCGCGTCCCACTCCTCCGTCACCGAGTTGTCGTTCCATCTCTGCCACACGCGTCCGCGACCGTCATACCACAAATTCCCGCGCACGTTGCTCGCGTTCGTGTTCGTGTGTGACTTCAGCCGATTCTTGCGGTCGTACGTAAACGTCCACTGAGCCCTGTACGCAAGCTGAGTGGCGCCGCGCTTCACATCGAGCTTCTTGGTCCCCGTCAGGTTGTTGTTCGTGTCGTACGTGTAGCTCCCCGACGTGCTGACGGTCACTCCCTGCGCGGCCTGCGTGGAGAAGTCGATGAGCTGATACCCGCGCGCGTACGATCGCGTCTCGGTGTACGCCCAACCCACATTGTCATAGAACTTAACTTCTGTTGGGTTGTTCCCGAGATCGTAGGTCGTTCGCTTTTCCTCAAGCACGTTCATCCGCTCGACGCCGCTCTCCTCAACTCGCTTCAGCACCCGCTCGCGCGTCATGCGCCCCATCCCGTCGAACTCGTAGCTCGTCTCGTAGCGCACCGCCGAATCCTGCACGGAATTGTCGCGCACGACCTTCCGCACGAGCCGGCCGCCTTTATCATATATATATTGTACCACAAAGCGCTCGGGGCCGTACTCGCTCGTGTCCGCCTCCCACATCCGCACAAGCGCGGTCTCGGCGATCCGCCCGTCCGCGGCGTACTCGTAGCGCATCTCGTACTCCGGCTTTTTCGTCGACGCCTTGTTCGGGTAGATCACACTCGCGAGGCGGCCCGCCTCGTCGCGCCGCACGAAGTACGGCTCGCCCTCGCCCTCGCGGATCCCACTTCCTTTGACACGCCCGAGCGCGCGAAGGTTGCCCTCGGCGGCGAAAAGATACCGTAGCGGCTGATCGAACGCCCAATTGTCCTCGTCGTCCGGCTCCCTGTGGTCGACCCAGCATTAGATTTCATTCAAAATCATACGCCCACGCGCCACTAACTTCCCGGCAAAAGGGCCTCCGGGACTACAGATTCAATCCCGCTGGCAAATGCGATTACGTAAAGGTGCGAATATCTGGCAGCCGAGTATCCCGAAAACAAGTGACCGGAATCGCTATCCACATTTCCCATTGACGTACCTATTACATACGACCGCCCTGAATCATCCACGCAGATGTCTTGCGTCAAAGCCAGCCCTGTCGAATGCCATGTGTGCGTCCAAATCTCACGGCCATCTGCACCGAAGCATCTGGCAAAGCTGAAGTCATCAACCTTCCCAGTTATGTATATCATGCCGGAGTCGTCTACATCTATGCTCCGGCAATTGACATAGTCCGAGTCAAGCCATTCGGGTGTCCACTCAAGCGCACCGACACCGCTTATTCTGCAGAGATAGCTGCACTGAGTATCGCTCCCATCCTGTTCGACGTCAGTCCCATTATGAAATTCCAGACGGAATCTTCCGCCAACATAGATATTGCCTTGTCCATCCACGCACGCAGCATTTGATTCATCGTACGAGTCAGTTCCCCAATATATAACCCATTCCAACTGACCAGACGAGTCAAACTTGGCTAGCAATACATCTGCTGAACCACTGGACAGACTTGAGCTCCATGGCTTCCCAGGATCAATAGAGACCTCGTCATAATATATACCCGTCACAAACAGCTCACCACCATCATTGACCGCAAGTCCCCGGGGCTCTGCTGAGCCCAAACTGCACTCCCATAGTGACTCGCCGCTGGGACTATACTTCCTGAGAAATGATTCGATCCGGCACTGAGACCTTGGATTCCCATTCGAGGGCCTTGATATATCAAGGACGCTTGACTGGCAACTCGTGGTGCTCGTGATGTAAACATTTGCAGAACAATCTAGGGCCAGTGCGAGCGGTAGCATTGGAGAATGGTGCTGCCGAGGATCAAGCAGCGGCCCAGCCCAAGTGCGAACCCAGAGGAATTCCCCGTACATGTCATACTTGCATAGAAAGCCATCCAGGTTATGGCATGCGGCCTGCAAGTGATTCGCGCTACCGGGATCGAAATCCACCCTTCCTGCGAATGAGCCGGCAACATAAATGTTTCCGGAGAAGTCTGTTGCCATGTCGTAACCACACGAAAAACCTTGACTTGCCGCCAGCTTCTGCATCCATTTTATGCCTCCCTCTCTGTCCAGCTTTGCCAAGACTAGGTTGGGGAACACGCACCCGCTTAGAATGGTGTCTCCCTTTGGGTCTGCAGCAACGCAATAGCCTTCGCTGTCCTCATCGGGCAAAACATACGCCCAGTCAATCCTGCTTTCCTGAGCGGGCATATTCCGACTGAACGCAAGGAGGATTAAGCCCAAGAATGCGGTTCGTACGATCCAGAAACTCTGGGCGCGTGTAACACGCAACTGCAATGCGTGCCTTTTCTCAGTGTTCATACCTCAGATCCTCCATTCAGACCCCATGCGCCGCTACCCTCGCAAATGCCACAGTATTGCGGGCCTCTCATCCAATCGGGATCATGACCTTGTGCCCCACCTTCAAGATATTCGTCTTTGTAGCATTCTCTCTCGCATGCTGATGCAGCTGTCGCTTCATCGAATCTCGCGGGATCGTCTAATGTTGGACGCTTGAAATGGCAGGCCAAGCACCAATGAACCATCTCATGGAGGAGAATCCTTTCAAAGAACTTATCGAATGTCTGGCTGAAGCCTTTTCGCTCAATCTCCTTCTTTATGTTGTGGGTACAAATGCAGATGCCAATAGGGCATACAGTCACACCAAATAAGCCCTCGCGATCGAGACAGGCATTGCAGTTACAGACAATGCCAGCAAGTAATCCTATAGTCTCTATGCACTCTCTAAGCTCAGGATCAGGAATGCACGGACCGCCAAGTTCCCCACCGAATCGGATGGTAGCGATGACGTTCATCTTGAGCTTAATTACCTGTGCCTTTGCGATGAGCCAGTCGCGGAGTGAAGTATCGTTTGGATCCAAGAAGCAAGTTTGCCCGCCGCTTATGTCTGCAGGATTAGTGGCCCAGCTGGCTTCATACTGGGCGATAGAGTAGCAAGGATAACGCCTATCCTCCGGGCACTGGATACCGTCGCATTTTTTGCAGTCGAGAGGCATCTTGAAATCAACGCAAGGCAGACTCCCATCCGGTTCTTCAGGGGTGCCATACCAGCAACTGCCGAATTGGGGGGTGCCCGGTGCGCAGTGAGTGTTCGGACAGTTATAGTAGTTGCAGCGCTCAGGCACAAGGGGTTCAGTCGGCTGGTCTTCTTGGTCCTCCTGGATCAATGGCGTGGAGGACTTCGTGATCTGCGCTGGTAATGCGTAAGGGACATTGCCGGTCCTGCTGGTAAACACTTGCGCAGCTGCTAAGAAGTGCCGTGCGCCGCGCTTAATCAAGGCATCAAATCCGGCGGACGCTCCGCTGGTGCCGCCGCCGTACATTTCGATGTAGTTGTTGGTCGTTGCGAGGTTCGAGAGGCCGGAGGTGAAGGTTGCGCCGGAGATCTGGTTGAGGGATGCGGTGCGCTCGGTGCGGGCGATTGCCTCGGAGACCGGGTCGCGCTCGGTCTTGAATTCGAGCGCGCCGGAGTTGGCCTCAACATAATAGTCGGTGTCGTTACCGCCCGAGCGTTGGCGCTGGCGGAGGCCCGCTGGCTGGCGGAGATAGTCGCGCGTGAGGTCGTCGTAGGTGTAAACCCACTCGTCCTCGACCTCAGCAACATCGAACTCGTGCTCCTGCACAAGCGCGCCGCCGTCATACACGAATCGCTTCAACGTCGCGTCCCAATCCTCGGTCGACGAATTGTCGTTCCACCTCTGCCACACGCGACCGCGACCATCATACCACAAATTCCCGCGCACATTGCTCGCGTTGGTGTTCGTGTGCGACTTCAGCCGATTCTTGCGGTCGTACGTGAACGTCCACTGAGCCCTATACGAAAGTTGAGTAGCGCCGCGCGTCACATCGAGCTTCTTCGTGCCGGTCAGGTTGTTGTTCGCGTCGTACGTATAGCTCCCCGCCGTGCTCACGCTCACTCCCAGCGCGGCCTGCGTCGAGAAATCGACGAGCTGATACCCGCGCGCGTACGTGCGCGTCTCGGTGTACGCCCAACCCACATTGTCGTAGTGCTTAACTTCTGTTGGGTTGTTCCCAAGATCGTAGGTCGTCCGCTTGTCCTCAAGCACGTTCATCCGCTCGACGCCGCTCTCCTCAACACGCTTCAGCACACGCTCGCGCGTCATGCGCCCCATCCCGTCGAACTCGTGGCTCGTCTCGTAGCGCACCGCCGAATCCTGCACGGAATTGTCGCGCACGACCTTCCGCACGAGCCGGCCTGCTTTATCATATATATATTGTACCACAAAGCGCTCGGGCCCGTACTCGCTCGTGTCCGCCCCCCACATCCGCACAAGCGCGGTCTGCGCGACCCGCCCGTCCGCGGCGTACTCGTAGCGCATCTCGTACTCCGGCTTCTGCGTCGACGTCTTGTTCGGGTAGATCACGCTCGTGACCCGGCCCGCCTCGTCGCGCTTCACGAAGTACGGCTCGCCCTCGCCCTCGCGGATCCCACTTCCTTTGACGCGCCCGAGCGCCCGAAGGTTGCCCTCCGCGGCGAACAGATAGCGTAGCGGCTCATCGAACGCCCAATTGTCCTCGTCGTCGGGCTCGACATGCCCGCTCCAGCCGGACGTGTCGGGGCAGGTGTGCCCGAACGTCGGGTCGCTGAACGCGGTGCGCCTGCTCGCGGTGTCGTACTCGAAGAGGAGCGAGCGGTACTCATCGCCGCCCTGCTTCGCGATCGCGTAGGGGTAATATTCCTTCTCGACGCGGCCGAGCTTGTCGGTCGTGAGCGTCCAGTCCATATCCTGCGCGTCGTCCTGCGAGTCAATGTAGTGGTAGCGATGCCGCTTCAGCGCGCCGCAGAGGCACCAATCGAACTCGTAGTACTCGTCGTTGCCCTGGAGCTTCTCCTTCGTGAGCTGGAGGTAGTCGTTGTACTCGTAGTCGAGCGAGTTCGTGTCGGGGTGGGTGATGCGGCGGACCTTGTCGCGCCAGGTGTAGAAGTGCGTCGTGGTGCGGGTTGTAGAGTCGTCATCGTCGATGAAGTACGTCTTTTCCGCCTGCCCGCGGGCGTTGGTCGTGTAGACCATGTCGTAGTAGACCGGTCCGGCGCCCTTGTAGGTGAAGGTGCGGACCGCGGAGACGTAGGCGCCCGAGTTGATCTGGGTTCCGGACCAGGAGATGTTCTGGCCGGAGCCTGAGGGCATTGCGGTGCCCCGGTAGTACTCGATCGTCTTGATGAGCGCGCAATCCTCGCTCTTGCCGAACGGTCCGGCGGCCTGGGCGGAGTTGAGCTCGGGCACGCTCGCCCAGATTTTGGTGTTGCGGCCCTCGATGTCGTATTCGTAGCCGGTGAACGAGCCGTCGGGGCCGATCCGCTGCTTGAGCTGCCCGGTCGGCCAATACCTGCTGCGGGTCACGCGTCCGGCGCGGTCGGTGACTGCGACCGGGCGGTTCTCCGCGTCGTGGGTGACGGACGCGAACACGCCTGCGGGGTCGGAATACTCGGTCCGGTTGCCCGATTCGTCGTAACCGTAGCGCACGACGAGTCGGGTGGACGGCTCCTCGGTCACAGCCGCAGCCGCGACCGGCGCTGCCCCACCGCCCCCGCATCCGCAGCTCGAGCCGCTACGGACCTCCGTGATCCTGCCCACCGTGTCGCGCACGACCTGAATGAGCAGCCCGCCCCGGTTTGTGGAGATCCGCCGTCCTGCGAAGTCGTACTCGTAGGTGGTCTCCACGCGGTCGTACGAATCGGAGTCGGTGCTTACTAACCTCGACTCCTTGACGACGCGGCTCGCGGCGTCGTACTCCATGTAGGTCGGCCAGGTGACGATGTCGGTCGGGTCGCTCTGCTTGACTCTCCTGAGCTGCCGCTGGGTCACGTTCCCGTTTTCATCATAATAGGTGTCCTGGAAGGCGTCGTAGCTCGTCCCGAGCATCGTGTGGGTCGGGGTCTCGACGACGATGGTCCGCCCGGCGCGGTCGTACGTGTGCTTCTTGATGAAATAGTACGACCGGGTGACCGACCAGTTCTGCCCGCCGTTGGAGGAGGTTTCCTCCTGGACCTGCTCCTCGCTCACGCGGCCCATGGGACCCGAGTAGATGGTCTTGTAGGTCGTGCGGATGTACTCGCCGGAGGTGGTGTCCGGGACGTTCGGCGGCCGGGTGGTCTCGCGGCGGTTGGCCCAGTCGTAGGTGTTGGTCGACGTCTGGCCGTAGCGGTCGACTGTGGTCAACACGTTGCCGTTGGCGTCGTAGGTGTACTTCGCAGCCAGCTTGTTGTTCTGCTCCCAGGTGTCCGGATCGGTGCCGTGATCGGTGCTTGACGGCAGCGAGCGAGCGGTAACCTTGCCGGCATTGTCGTAGAAGGTCCGGCGGTAGATCACCTGCTCGTTGGTCGAGTAATCCTCGTCCCAGTAAGTCGTCTTTTCGAGCAGGACCTGCCCCGTCTTTGCCAAGGTCAGCTCCCTGACGACGCCCGACGGGCTCACGGTCTTGACCAGGCGGTTCTTCTTGTCGAACTCCATGTAGCCCGAGTGACCGCGCGGATCCGCACGCCCGATGACGTTGCCGTTGGAGTCGTACTGGGTCTTGCTCACGTCTCCATTGGCGTTCCTGACAGCGACGAGCTGTCCGACCGGGTCGTAGGAATACTGCGTCACGTTGCCGAGAGCGTCGGTCGTTGACTGCAGCCTCGTGTTGGTTTCGTCCCAGGACTGCCTGGCGACGCTTCCCAACGGGTTCGCTGAGCGCGTCATGGCGCCCATCTGGTTGTAGAAGTAGCTCGAGGAGTTGCCGCGCGCGTCGGTGGTCCGGATGAGATTCCCGTTCCCGTCGTACTCCATGTAGGTCGTCAGGTCGAGCGACAGATGCTCTCGGCGGTCGTCCGGGGGCGCGTCGGGATTCACTCCGCTGACGGACTTCACGAGGTTGTGGTTGTCGTCGTAGGTGTGAGAGGTCTCCGAGAAGAAGTCGGTCCTGGCCGCCGATGCGGTGAATGTCCAGGTATCGCCAGGGGTGTGACCGGTCGTGGCCCCGAATGTAACCGTGACGCCGTTCTGGAGCGTCTGCGCTGCCCCGGTGATGTTAATGCCCGACCCTGAGCCGCCGGCGCTCGAGGTCCAGTTAAACCGGTCAGGCATTGCTGCAGTCTTGATGACGACGGTGAACTGCTCGTCGCTTCCCCCCGTGAACGTGCCGCCGGGCGTCAGGTCATCGAGCCCGATGCCGGGTGACGGGTCAGCGTCGCCGATGTAGGCGGGAGTACTGAAATTCTGATGTTGCTTGATCTTCGCAACGGTGCTCTCGCCCGAGGTGTACGTGTATTCGACGGTCTGCGCGTTCTGTACAGAGCCCTTGACCCCGTAGTTCGGGTTGGTTCCGCGCATGGGGTATGTCTTGCTGACGAGCTTGAAGCCGTTCCCGGTGGTCGTGTACTCGCTGCGCTGGACGTCGTCCGCGTTCGTTGCGACGAGCGGAAGGGCCGCCAGGTATACCAGGTTGTCATTAGTCCGATCGCTCGCGGGATCATCCCAGAAGTAGCCCCACTTGTTGTCGAGCGGATCCTCGCGAGACATGAGGTTCCCGATATTGCCCGGTCCGTGCAGGCAGTTGTGGTGGTAGTCCCAGGTCTTCGATTCAGGGTCGGTCTTCACGCACTTGATGGTGCGATATGTGCCGCCTGCCGTGTAGCCCGAGCCTGAAGCCACGAAGCCCGAGGGCAGGGTGTAGGCGTCGACAACACTCCAGGCGTACGAGGTCGTATGGTAGTCGGTCGAGGAGGATGAGTCGTTGTCGATGCGCCAATACTTGCTCGCGTAGCTGACTTCCCATTCGCTGCGGTTCGGGTCGGTGATCTCCGTCAGCAGGTAGTTGTCGACCACATCGCTGCCCACAAGCGTGTAGGCATACTCGTGGGTGGCCCCGTCTGGATAGGTGACCTTGATCAGCCGCGCGGCGTCATCGTACTCGTACCTCCACTCGCGTCCGGACATATCCTGCATCGTGCGGATGAGATGGAAGGCGTCAGAGTTGCCAGTGTCCTCCCAGCTCGTGTACCGGAACTTGATGAGCGGGGTCTTGCGGTTCCCCTGGTCGGTTGAGACCGCGATCTCCTTGATGCGGTAGCGGCTGATCTCAGGATCACCGTAGCCGGTTCCCTTGTTTTCCCACTCGATGTACTGGCGGGTGCCGTTCTTGCACTCGATGTACTCAAGCCGGTGGTAGTAGAGGTCGTTGCCGGGCACCTCATCCTTTTTCACGAACCGGAAGGTCGTGTAGTCGGGCATGACGAGGTCGAAGGTATCGTTGGCCTTGCTCCGGATGAGGACCTTCTGCACTCCGTCGGGCCGCGTGAAGCTCTCCGTGTCGCCGCTTGCGGAGCTGTACACCCACTTGTTCCGCTCACCGGTCGGGCCGATCTCGATCGCGTCCTCCCCGTCGGTCCCGGGATGAATGATGGAATGCTCTTGGTTCAGCATCCAGTGGCGGCCTACCAGGCTCACGTGCCTGGGAAGCGAGTCAGTCGAGTTTCCGCTCCCATCGTGAAGCCTCTCAGTCGAGTTGTAGAAGCGGCGCACAAACGGGGGGTTGTTGTGGAACCTGAGAGACAGGTCCGTCGTGCCGAACATGAAGTTCATGTCCTCGTTAATCGTAACCGACGGCGGTGTCGCCGGATTCATCGGCGTCCCGCTTGGCGTGATGGTGACCTTGCCTCCCACCAGGTTCATGAATCCGGTTCCGCCTCCGATGACCCGACCGGCGATCGAGAACGAGTCGTAGTTCCAATGAGGCTGGAGTCCGGAGTTGATCTGTGTAATAGCTGGCATCTTACAGTTCCTCACTTATCTCTGCGTTGTAGAATGAAGAAAGAAAGCGCTCGAGGGTCTCGACGCTTTCTCGATTTCCCTTGGGTCTGAATCTCACGTCAAGCTCGTTTGTGCCGGTCTCGAAGCAGGCTTTGAAGCCCAGGTCAGATTTCATGAACCAGAGAGTGCTGCCCGCGTGGCTCAGGCTCTTCAGGTCTCCCAGAGACCTCAGCGAGAGGGCGAGCTGCTCGTCGGTGGCCCTGGGCAGCCGATAGATGAACCGTTTGCCTCGGCCGCAGTTGTGGACTTGCTTTCGAAATATGCCTGTCATGGTCAAACTGAGCTTCTGCGAAGTCCCGGCAGGAGATGACTTGTCGGGCTTGCCTAAATAGCGTACCACATTAACGGTCTTTTGTCAAGTGGCGTTGCTTAACGCTCCCTAACAGAGCTAACTATACATGAAAAAACCCGCATGATAGCGGGTGACTGGTTTGCTTTGCGGTGTGAGCGGGAGGATCAGACCAGGCTGCTAATGGGCAGTAGCTCGTCCAGCCTGCAGCCGAGCGCGGCCGCAATCTTCGCGAGGGTTGAGATCCGGGGAATGGTCTCCCCCCGCTCAATAGAACCGTAGCCAACGGTCGTCAGACCGGCTTCCTTGGCCAGGCGGTCCTGGCTCCAACCTTTCGCCTGGCGAAGCCGCCTCAGATTGGAGGAAAGTGTCCCTCGAATGAGCTTATCTGATAACATATCCTTCTCTTGGTTACTGGCCACTGTTCTGCAGCAATTTATATATCGCATGCCACATGGCAAATTGTGTCAATTTTCCTTGATTTTTTGGCACATGATTCAGACCCGAAACCCAAGGCTGTATCGCCGATTTCGCGTGCAGGTCGCTTCTGACGGACCCTGCGCGCATCCCTTTTGCCACAACCCTCCGCCCAGAGGCATGCCAATCGGAACCCTACCAGACTGGTCAAAGCGAGTCAGCGTACTTACCCTTTTGTCGGTTCCCTCGGGCTGGGACAGCTGCCCTTTGTCCTCTTGAGATCGTTAGCCTTGGTCTGCAGGGGCTCTATCCTGATTCTACCACAATTTCGAGATAGCGCAACCCTATTGACCAAAGCCCGCCTCCATCGGTTTCGGTATTCGGTCAGAATCCTGGCCGAAAGGTCGGCCTGGCGATCCGAAGGGTCTGGGCATTTGACCCGGAGGATTGTCTTGCCACGACTCCGGTTGACGGGGCGACTGCGGGCTGGATATCGGTCAGCCTACTCCGGTCTCAGTTGGTGCGCTCAACTCAACGAGCTCCACCTCGTCATCCTGACCGTTCCTGCCTGCAACAGATGCCAGTTCATCGAGAGGCAGAAGGTCATCCAGCGAGCAGTTCAGTGCGGCCGCGATTCTGGCAAGCGACAAGACCCGCGGCACACTCTTTCCGCGCTCGATGTCGCCATAACCGATCGTCGTCAGGCCGGCCTCTTTCGCGAGCCTGTCCTGGCTCCACCCGTGCCTCATCCGTCGCGCCCTCAGTCTCTCAGAGAGCTTCTCGAGTATTTCCTGCTTGGTAGGCATTGGATGATCAAGTTCGGTTGATATAATAGAACCTGTGTCAAGAATGTCAAGTCCGTGATCACTTCAGGGTTCGTTTGTGTATCGAACATGGGAAACCCATCAACTCGCAAGGGCAGCAGTCAAGCGCCTTCGCGAGCCGTGCGACCGTCGAGGCCCTTGGATCCGTTTTTCCCAGCTCGATTCCCCTGTAGCCGTTCACAGTCAGTCCTGCCTTGTGCGCGAGGGCCTCTTGAGTCAGGTCTTTCTCCTTGCGTTTGCGCTTCAGGTTCCTCGCAAGTTTGCTCACAGATACCCAAACTCCTGTTACCCTGTCAAAGTTGATATCACGTTCTTGGTGTACTGTCAAGAGGGTAGCATAGTTGGCGTACCACAGGAAGTCAAGCCGGATGCCGGCAACATCGTGCCGTGCGCGGACTTGCCGTCGAAAGGGCGCCCCCGGATTCTCCGGGCTCGCCGCCCTTACCGCTCACGCGGATCTTTTGTTCGATTGACGTGGGGTTCTCTGCAGGCCCGCCTTTCGGGCAGGCTTTGAGTCCATCGGGGGAACCAGATCATCGAGCGTGCACCGCAGTACCACCGCAATCCTTGCAAGAGTGGAGATGCTCGGATTCACCTTTCCGGCCTCTATCTCCTCGTATCGGCGCTTAGTAAGATTGGCCCCCTTAGCCACCTCGTCCGGGCTCAAGCCGGCCTTCCTGCGTACATGCCGCAGCCTCTTCCCAATCTCTCCTCGTAGTGAATCTGTGCTCACCGTCACGATCAATGCCCCCGTGCTCAGGGGGATCGGGACGGCTGGCGCCCTTCTCAATTGGAGCAGGTTCACCGCATCCGCTTCCCGAAACGCCCCTGGAATTCCACGTATAAGATCCTCCACTTCCCGGAAGTTCTTGGCGTCCGAGTTCCCTCGCTCCCCGATACTATCTTTGCACCGCCTGCAGGGACACTTCCCCTCGAAGGCTCAAAGCGAGATCCAAGGAGAAGAAAACGTGACCAGATCAAAAGACTCAGCTGCACAAACGATCCGATATTCAACCTGAGAAACAGGCGTATGCCCAAACGTTACATGAGGATATCCCCGCCTTCGTAAGTGTGTTGATCCGGAAGTAGAGTCAGCAGCGTCCCGAGGCTCGACCCCGACTCCCATCCGGACCGGGACTTAAACCGGCACCGTCAAGCGCCCGATGGCCTCCTTGCCGTTTCAGATATGCACAACCAGGGCTTCCTTGCCCGTAGGTTACCAGCAACAATAGTATACCATAAGTTACAGGCGGTCGGCAACTATCTATCACCTATATTCCAGCCTATTCGGCCAATTCCGACCTGAGGAGCTATAAACTTAACATAAGTTGGGCCGTTTGTCAAGAGGAGACCGTCCCAAAAAAGATGCATGGAGGCTTCCCTCAGTCCTGTTCCTCGTCATCTTGCTCGGGTTCAGGCAGTGGCCAGCTCCTCTCTGATCGAGGGCGAGCGAGCCTCCCCAAGGGGCCAGTTGCGGGGTTCCGCTCGATTCCGCTCCCGGGAATGCTCGCCCGCGGGTCCGGAGGCATCGTCGGAGGCTCAGTATCCCACCAAGTCTCCTCGATATCAGGAGATACTACCTCCCCTCCGATCCCCCTCATGAGATCGCGCTCGATTTCCTCCGGCGTCGGTGGAGGCAGCAGGTAAGTGGCGGTGAACTCCAGAGCCTGTCCAGGTTCCCAGTCTCCATTCTCTGCCTCGTCGTCTTCCTGCTCCGGCTCTTCCCCGAAATCCACGCTCGGCGGGGTCAGCGGCGGAGGATCGGCGTCTCGAAGAAGCACGGACAATGCCCTGCGGGCTGCGATCTCGCGGACCGTCCGCCAGATCTCCTCCCTCCCGACGCGGTTCACCACCAGGAATGCCGGCGCTCTCCCGATCCGGAAGCCGGGAACCATCATCTCATCCGCAAGCCGTGACACTTCCTCATCCCAGACTTCCTGAACCGATTCCGCCTCGATGCGGATGACCACCTTGCATTCGAATGGAGTCCGCTCTTCAGATACGATCTCGCAGTCCATTTGATCCTCCTAGACCTGAGTCTGAAACACCCTGTTGCCTATCAGCCGCATGACCTCCGACGACGTCCAGTAGCGAACATGATTTACTAACGGCGGCCAGATCAGCCCATTTACATGTATGTTCTCGATCTCGTCCCCGTACTCCTCAAGGCCTCCCGAGATCACGTCCGTCAAACACCACAGGTTGCTCCACTCGAGGCTGGCCAGAGGCGAGTCTCTGTCTCCTGCCGTCTTCGTTCCCTTCAGCTTCGCCAGGATCCCCTGATAGATCGGGTTTCGGGAGTGAGAGCGGTCGCGAAAGAAATACCAGATCTTATCGAGGGGCGAGCCGACCGTGATGAAATGCGTGACCCGCTCGCGGGCTCCCCGGGAATCCTTCCCCGCCTCCGGTCGCAGCATGCGGCATAGAAGGTCGTATGCTATGGCAGAGCCGAGACTGTGGCCGACCACAATCACCGAGTCGTATAGGGGCCTCTCAGGGTGATGCTGCTCCTCCTCGGCGGCTACGCGCCTCAGGATGTACTCAAGCTTCGCACGAGCCCGGCCGATTATCTCCCGGCGCGTTCTGTAATCCCGCCCAATGTCGCTGCCCGAGATATACACCTCAACGTCCCCGATGTAGTCGACGAAGACCGTATGAGTGAGAACGCAAAGCAGAACAAGCAAGCCGAACCACCAGAGCTCACCGCGGATGCCGCGGTAGTCAGGCGTCCAGATCAACCATCCCATGCCCGCAACCAGCGAGCCCACCACCATGACCTGGTACCATGAGAGCTTCAGCGTCCTGAACAGAAGCCCCTGGACGATCTGCACCCCCAGGAATGACAGGTAGACCCAAATGACGAGCTGGGTGAAATACAGAGTGTCATACCGCCACCAATGACCACCGGCCGCGAAGAGGAACGATACGGTCAGTCTCCGGGCAGCCGTGAAAAGGCCGCCGAGAATCCCAAGAAACAGCCCGAACACCAGTCCAAGTCGAAACAGCTCTACCAGGAACTCGCCAAAGCGCGGGCGCCGATCAGTTGGAACCAGGCCGTTCTTGAGGGCCACCCAGGTGGTCGACGCGAGCCAAAGAAGTACGCGCATCAGGTTCGTCTTGCCGCCAGTGACCGGGGCCCAATGCGCCTCGTAGATATCCAGCTCGGTAGCAGGTGAGCCCTCCCCATCCGCGGGCAGGCTCAGGACCACCCGCGTATCGAAACCACCATCGAACCTGAAAACCTCCGTGTCTACGTCAAGTCCCCTCCTCAGTGTCACTGACGCGTGCTGGAAGAGCTCCAGGCCCACAAGCCGAAAGCCCTGCCATAACTCCCTCACAAGCGAAGCACCAAGGTCCCGCAGGCGTCCCGGCAGGCCATAGCGGATCAGGCCCAGAGAGAAATCAGCCAGCGCTTCGAAGCGCCGCTGCCGTCCCATTCCATGGATCACCAGGACCGCGCGTCTGACTGCCTTGCCGACTGAATCCGACAATAACGTCTCCCCACATTGAGGTTGCCACCTAAATTATAAATGATATAGTCAGGATAAGCAAGGCCTCTTTATACTTTTTCTGCTCTTATCGTTCCCTTCCGTGCGCCCTCCGGGCTCCACTTGACCTCGTACCCGTGGCTCCTCAGAAACGCAGCCACCGGAACCATATCGTCGTTCGAGGTCACCGACTCGTCCGTGATCCCCATCGCCTTCGCCATCGGCCCGAGAAGCCCGTACGAGCGGCCATTCGAGCGGATCACGACCTCCGCATCCTTGACCTCGATCCCGTCGATGAACAGGAGCACGTACTGCGTCGCGGGGTTGAGCTCGCAGACCTCGAAATGCATCCCGTCCGGCGTCTTCCAGTGACCGCCCCAGCAGAAGCCGTGCGCCTCGAAGATCGGGACGAGCGGCCGGACCGTCCCGCGCTCTCCTTCCGCCGCTGGCTGCTTCCCGTAGCCGTTCCACGGAACGTTGATGTCGAACGCGATGCCCCAGGAGTGCGGCGAGAGCCCTTTCTTCTTGTTCCAGCAGATGTGGCGCGGAACCCAGCTTCCGTCCCACGTCAGGATGTACTTCACCAGCCCTTTCCTCTCAACCTCCTCGAAGGCATTTTTGAGCTGCTCCGCAGCCTTCCTTTGAAACGGAATCCTCCCACCTGCCGACGTCACCCCCGCAAGCTGCGGAATCTCAACGGTGACGATGTTCTCCTCCACCCACCCCGGCTCGATCTTGATCCTTCCCCCTTCGAGCTCGGTGTAGGCGAACTCCCCGAAGAGCTGCTTGACCTTCTGAGTAGAGAGCGGTTTGGGCACCATGATTGCCTCCCGCGGCGAAGTCCGACTCGCATTGTAGCAAATCTCGAAGGGTCTTCTCGAACCAAGCCCGCGTAGGCCCATTTCTGCGGTCGGATGATCCATAACCCTTGCCCCAGCCCCTCCCGACGCTCCGCCGGCCTCTGGCGGTGTGCCGGTTTGTGGATATATGCGCTGACCTTCCGTAGGGCGCATGGATAGTGAGGGGAAGGCACTTGTACTTTTGCGCTGAAAGTATGATTTTGGGGCTTCAAGGAGCGCTTGGCTGACTGCAATGCCAGGCATTCACTTCGATTATCCGATCCTTCGACCAGATGCAGCCACCGAGTCCCCGAGCTGTCGTTGTTCGATGAAATGTTTCAATCCTCATCCGATCCGAAGACCGCATGCAGCGACGGGACTTGCGAACATCGGGACGGGGTATCCTGTTTCAATCCTCATCCGATCCGAAGACCGGATGCAGCAAGAGTGGGGCAACTACATCGAGAGTTACGACAAGTTTCAATCCTCATCCGATCCGCAGACCGGATGCAGCCGAGCCGCAGTGGAGCGATCCTCCGAAAGCATCAGTTTCAATCCTCATCCGATCCGTAGACCGGATGCAGCCTGGATTACCCACTACTGGGACCAAGATGAGGCCCGTTTCAATCCTCATGCGATCCGTAGACCGGATGCAGCACGACGATGCCTAACGTCACCCACCGTCCCCAAATGTTTCAATCCTCATCCGATCCGTAGACCGGATGCAGCGATAGTGGCGGGGGATGAGATGACAAAAGATAGCAGTTTCAATCCTCATCCGATCCGTAGACCGGATGCAGCTCGAAAGTCCCGTGGTCTAGCGAAGCGGCTCGGGGCGTTTCAATCCTCATCCGATCCGTAGACCGGATGCAGCGAATCGGGATGGGACAGTCTACCGCGTGGCTGACCGGTTTCAATCCTCATCCGATCCGTAGACCGGATGCAGCGTGAGATCGTATGCTGCGTCGGCACGGGTGAGAGCGTTTCAATCCTCATCCGATCCGTAGACCGGATGCAGCTCACTTGCGCTGCTGATCTCATACTCGACCGGCGGTTTCAATCCTCATCCGATCCGTAGACCGGATGCAGCGCAACCAACGCCCTCGCCTGGGTCTCAGTCGTCAGAGTTTCAATCCTCATCCGATCCGTAGACCGGATGCGGCGCTACTGCGTGAGCGGGTGGGGAGTTGGCCGACCGCGTGTTTCAATCCGCATTGCATCCGAAGAGCAGAATTGTCGGCTGATAGCTTGGGTTTCGCGTGCTGACAGGGTGCTATCGGAGCGGTCTGGGATGCTAGCTGGAATGTCGAGTTATTGAGATGCGCGGTCCGTCTCCTCGTAGGTAATCCCAAAGACCATGTCCCCAAGCCACTTCTTGAAGCTCGGGTTATCAGCGAACTGCTTGAAAAGCTCAGTATGGTCGGTCACCATGCTGACGATCACCTTTTCGAGTGCCCGATCATGCTCCAGCCGCGCCGCTGCCTTGTCGGAGTTTCTCATCGCGTTCCGGTAAGCTTTGTCAGATGCCACCTTCGTTGGAATCTCCTCTGCGATCACGCGTCCGACCCGATCTGCATCCTTCCAGTCGATATTGCCGAACTGGTCGTTGAACGCCCTGATGATGTTGCTCAGCCTGTCCAGCTCCGGTTCCGGCATGTGCCCCGCGCCGCTCGTGGGCACCGGGCCGACTTCAGCGTCTTCGTCCGGCAGAGCGATCTTCAGCGCCTCTTTTACCTCGACGCGGTAGCTATCCATGTCGATGGTTTCCAGGATGCCCTTCGACAGGTCGTCCTCTAGCGGAGCCGGCAGCTTTGGGATGAGGAAGTTCAGGAAGATCGACAGTTTTTCCCACTCCGCGTTGGTATACGGCAGAATGGATGCCAGGAACTGGTATGTTCGCACGAAGGCTTTCGCCTTGCCCTTGAAGTCTACCTGTCCGTATTCGTCGAGGTCGCTGTTGTAGACAGCCACGCATGCGTCAAGAATCGGGTCCAGCTTGTCGCGGTCTGTGCCGCTGAGGAACAGCTCGACCAATTGCTCCACCTGGGACCAGGCATAGACCTGGTGGCTGTCGAGCCTCGCCTTCAGATCATGCAGTTTGTTCGGGTCGGTCTCCTCGCTGAGGATCGTCGTCCGGTAGTAGTCAGCGAACGCTATCGAGATAGTGTCTACGTCGTTTTGAAAGTCCAGAACGAACGTGTCGCTCTTCTGCGGATGTGCCCGGTTCAGCCGCGACAATGTCTGCACCGCTTTGATCCCAGAAAGCTGCTTGTCCACGTACATTGTGTGCAGTAACGGTTCGTCGTACCCGGTCTGGAACTTTTCCGCCACAATCAGGAACCGGTACGGGTCCTGCTGGAACTTCTTCTCGATCTGCACACTGGGGAACCCGTTTAGCTTCGCTTCGCTCACATTCCGACCGCCATCCTCGAATTCGCCGGAGAAGGCGACAATGGCCTGGTACGGGCTCTTCCGCTCCTTCAGATAAGCCACAAAGGCGTGGTAATACTGAATCGCCCGCTGAATGCCGCTGGTCACGACCATCGCACGCGCTTGACCGCCGATCTTGCGCCGGGCAATCACCTGCTCGTGGAAGTGGTCGATCATGATCTCTGCCTTCTCTCGGATTGCGTGTTCATGTGATTCAACATAACGACGCAGTTTCTTCTTCGCCTTCTTCACGTCAAACTCCGGGTCCGCTTCCACAGTTCTTACAAGGCGGTAGTAGCTTTCCACCGGTGTATAGTTCTGAAGCACATCCAGAATGAAACCCTCCTGGATCGCCTGCTTCATCGCGTAGCTGTGGAAGGGCAGATGCTTCACCTTATCGCCTGCCGGAACCGGATACCCGAAGGTCTCAAGCGTCTTACCCTTGGGAGTCGCGGTGAAAGCGAAGTAGCTCGCATTGGGCAGCATCTTCCGAGATTCCATAATCCGGTTGATCTTGTCTTCCGTGTCCTCGTCTTCCGGCTCGACGCCATGCTCCGAAAGCACCATGTGCATCTTGGCCGATATACGCCCGCCCTGGCTGGAGTGCGCTTCGTCGATGATGATGGCGAACTTCCGCCCCCGATGTTCATCGCCGATCTCGTCCAGGATGAACGGGAACTTCTGCACGGTCGATATGATGATCTTCTTGCCGCTCTGAAGGAACCGCCGCAGGTCGCCGCTACGCTCAGCGTGACCAACAGTGGCCGACACCTGCGCGAACTGCTTGATTGTGTTTTTGATCTGCTTGTCCAGCACCCGCCGATCGGTCACGACGATTACGGAGTCGAACATTGCTCCGCCGGTAACCAGGCCGATAAGCTGATGCGCCAACCATGCGATGGAGTTACTCTTGCCGCTTCCGGTCGAATGCTGGATCAGGTATCGCTTGCCGACTCCGCTCTCTTTGACATCCGCAAGCAGCTTCCGCACCACATCGAGCTGGTGGTATCGCGGGAAGATCTGCTTGTACTTTTTTCGCCCCTTGTCGTCTTTTTCCTCCACGACCTGGGCATAGTTCTCAATGATATCCGTCAGTTCTGTCTTGCTCAGAATCTGCTTCCAGACATAGTCGGTTTTGAGCCCGCTCACATTAGGCGGATTGCCGGCTCCGTCGTTCCACCCTTTATTGAAAGGCAAAAACCACGAATCTTTGCCCTTCAGATGCGTGCACATCCATACTTCCTGATCGTCCACGGCGAAATGCACCATGCAGCGGCCGAACTGGAACAGCAGCTCTTTTGGGTTACGGTCGCGTCTGTACTGCTGAATCGCATCCTCGACTGTCTGCTTGGTCAGTCGATTCTTCAGCTCGAATGTGGCTATTGGCAAGCTATTGATGAAAATGCATAGATCCAGAGCGTACTGCGTCTCATCCTTGCTGTACCGTAGTTGCCGTGTGACGCTGAATATGTTGGAGGCGAAGAGTTCCTGTGCCCTTACATTGCCGGGTGTGGGTGTGCCGTAGAACAGGTCCACGCTGACAGATCCGTGCTTGACGCCGTTTCGAAGCACATCGATAATGCCGCGCTTGGCGATCTCACCCTGCAGACGGTGCAGGAACTGTGTCCGCGTGGGACCCTCATCTGTTATATGAACAGCCTCAGCGATCCTGGGCTGTGTGATCTGCAGGAAGGCGGTCAGTTTCCCGAGGTCGATAGCGTGATCGCGATCGAAGTCCTCGCTGGTGCCCTGCTCATAACCGGCTTCATTCACGAGGGATTCGACGATGAGAGTTTCAAGGCCCTCTTCAGTTGTATCAGTCGTCGGCATGTGTCCAACCTCCAGGCTCCGGAAGCAAAGCTGGTCCTGATCCAGAATCATTCGGCAGTAGCCTTCTGTACTGTTCGACCATGGCAGTCATTGCCTTTGCCATCGGCTCAACTGATAACTCCTTGTACTTCCCGCTGATCAATCCTGCCTTGCTCTGAAGTAGACTTGCCACCATTTCTAGTTCCTGCAGTTCTCCAGAGAGGGTCACCTCGAATTCCGGCACTGTCCCGCTGCCGACCGCAAGAACCTGATCAAGCCGCAAAGAATACTCGATTAGCCCCGCCTGGAGTTGTCCATCCGTAATCTTTGTGTGGATATTGATGTCAATGCTTTTTTGCCTTGGAAACATCCGCTTCAACCACGGCGCTGAGTCCGGATCTTCTATGAGGTTGAGATGGTACTGCAACTCATGACGCCAAGTGCAACGCAGTTCCCTGAGCTCCCCACGCAGACGCCAGAGTTCCCAGCACTTATCCTGATTCATGGGGCCACAGCTAAGCTCCTTCGCCGAAGCGTAGATCCGTTCCAACTTGGCCATTTGATCATTGCAGCGATAGGCAAGGAGTAAATTCATTTCGGATTCAATCGAATGCAACCGTTTGGCAATATCTGCCCCGGCGATGATATGCGCCGCGCCAATAACTGCCACTGACATGTTGCCCAGTTGTGAAGCTATCTTGTTGACTGGAACACCTTTTAGTTGTTCGATGAATTCTCCGGTCCGGGCATCTTTCAATAATGGCAGGTATTTGCCCGATACTCGATTCCGAGATAACACCGCAGTGCCCTCATCGAGCATTCTCTGTCCCTCTTTCGAGCAAGTGAACTTAATTTCCGAGCCGGAAGGCAGAAGACGCACGCTATTCACCGTTACCGAAACACCATCGACGATACCTTTATCAAGCAGCATATTCAGAGAGAATAGAGCTGACTCCTGGCTGGCGATCGCGAATTGCTCCGAATCGAGAGACTGGGTAAAGGTCAGCCGAGTGACCACGTTATCCAAGGACGGACTTGTGGCTACGATCGGCTGAATGGCTTGAATCAGACGTTGCTGGTCTTCAATGATTCCGGCAAACGGAGACTCTTGTTCGCGAGATTTCCCCTGCGGTTGTCGGTGGAGGATGGAGACGACAAAAGCGACCAAGCCGATGAGAATTAGCCCGTCTGCCACCAGTGAGATTATCCTGAACATGTTCTCAGTCATTGACCTTCTCCTCGACTATTTCCGCCTCGTCCTCACCCGACATCTCGTCGTCGATGACCCCATCGATTCTGAGGGATTCGAGGTCCTCGGTATCGGGCTCCGCGATCTCCCGGGCCAAGTGCCGCACGTCCACCTTGCCCGTCACCACATCGGCAATCAGCCGCGAGCGGTACTCGCGGATCAGTTCGATTTCACGCCTGGCCCTTTCAATTGCCTGGTCGGTCTCTATGCCATGGTGAGTGATAAATTGCACAATTCTTAACTGCTCGTGCCGTGGCGGAAGAGGAACGATAAGTTCATGCAGTTCTCGAAGAGTCAGCTGGTTAATGGTTGAAGTAGCAAAACCGGCCGCTAAGTAGTTGAAAATCCGTGAGTTGAGAATGCAATAGATGAAATCATTGATCTCACTCCGAAAGACCGACATGAAAACGCCAAACGACGCTGACAGTCCTTCTGGAATAAGAGCTGACTTGCCTATCAACCCCCGGCTACCACTTCGTGAACAGATCAAAATATCTCCAGAGGTGACCCAAAGTTTGCCTGGAATTCTGGTTCTTACAAACACATCTTTCCCAAAGACCAGCTTGCCATTCCTGATGTTTGATGCACGTAATACAAGAGTACCTTCTTCATCGGTAAGGTCTTGCGGAGCGAAGGTCAAACCGATAATACCTTGACCGAGATTCTTGAGACGCTTTACCTCCCAATGCTCCGGGATGCCGCCGAGCCAGTCGATGCCCGAGGGTTTGAGGGGGACGTAGGGGTCGAGGCCACGGGTCACGGCCTGGTTGATGATGGCCTGCTTCTGCTCGTTCAACAACTCGATCAGCCGGCGCCGATTGCGAATGAAGCGACGGACCTTCGATTCGAACTGACGCAGAAAGGCTACGACAGCGTCCTGCTCCGGTCGAGGCGGGACACAGGAGTAGATCATCTTGAAATGCTCTGATCGCAGGTTCCATTGGTCGGAGGTGATGCCGTAGGACCATCTTTCGGCTTCGGTAGCAAACGCTGGCGTCCTGAACAAGAAATGGAAATAGTCGGGGTTGTGCGATATGCGTGGCCGGACCACGATGTAGGCCGGGCTCACAATGCCGCGATGGTGCGAGGACCCAATCGCTCCCTGCCAGGCCCGCATTTTGTTGTAGGCGATATCCCCAGGCACCACAAGCTTGTATTTAGCCTTATCGAGGTTGGACGAATCCTTTTTGGATGACTCTGCCAACAGTTCCGATTGCTGTATGACGCCTCGGGAGATCGTGACCGAGAGAAGAGGCTCATCTTTGTGCCCTTGATCCTTGACCTCCCTGAAAACGGCTCGGTGCGGCAAGCAGCGCCAGTGCGCCGGAATTTCGCCAAGCCATGGCGCACCAGAGTCCTTGTATTCAGGATATGGTTTCAATTCTTGAATCACGTTGCACCTCCTATCCTGGTCGGGACACAGTCATCCAATTTCCGATGCAGCAGCGAAATCAGCGAGAGATAGTCGGCTGCGTCGTCTTCACCTTCCCACAGGATCTTCGGTTCATGCGCAAGGGGATTTCGGACCGCACCAAAGCAGCCCTTGAGCAGAGTGGCGAACCCCTTATGCTCTGACTTCTCCGTCTCAGTCTGCAGAGTGTTAATCGCGAGAATCGGGCGGCAAATGGAGAAGACTTCATCCACAAGTTCCGCTCCGTCCTTCTGAATACCTGACATATCGCGGATTCGCTGAAACAAACCTTTTACGGCCTCAAAGACTGCATGGAAATAGTTATCCTGGAGGAGCTCGGTTCGGCAGTACTTCTCGACCTCGGGATGAATACGCCGAGCGCGGAACTTCGCCCGGATGGTTTTCAGGCGCTTCTCCGCTTCGTCAAGTGTTTTCGCTGCTTTACGGAAGCGGAAACTCCCGTCCTTGCCGAACTCAAGGCCGGAGAATGCAAGAATCGCGTTAAGCTCATCGCGATGTCTCTCAAACTCATCGCTCCGTCCGACATAGCGGGTTGGAGAAAGGAATGAACCGATAAAGTCAAGGATTAAGTTAGCGCACCAGTATTGCTTCTGAGAACGCATGAATACCCAGTAAAGACGCCGCCATTTGGTCGACTCGCCGGATTCGTCTTTCAGACTACGGTCATTGAGGACTCTGGTGATATCCGATCCGGTACCGCATTCCGCCAGCATCCGAGCGAGGGTCTCAATCTGCCCTTCCGGGAACGGAGGAATGGTGCTCATCGCGCACCTGCCACATATTCGGGATATGGCTCCAGATCATGGGTCATTTCAGAGTGCCTCGAACCATGTCTTAATCTTCAGCGCCATGAGGTGGCGACGCTGCTCCAGAAAGTCGTCGTATAAGGGTATCTCGCTGTTGAGCATCTGCTCGGGGATGCAGTTCATGCGGAAGTTCTCGCTAAGCTCCGACATGTCCGTGATGCCACCATACTTCTTCTTGCCGCCATTACACTGCTCGACCAGCTCCTTGAAGTACTGCTCCGGTGGCTTGTTGCCGATGGCGATATTGATCTCGCTCTGGGCCAGCACGAAGTTGGCAATCTGGTTGTAGCGGCCACGCGAGAGGCCCAGATTCTTCAGATACTTCCGCGGGTAAACATGGTGCACATCGCTGCGGTTCAGAAGCAGATCGAGCACTGCGATATCACGCGAGAGAAAGCCCTTATCTTGGTGCTTCACCTGCGCCGCCTGGTAAGCAAGAAAGTATGGACTGATGGAGGACGATGTGTCCATAAGCTGCGGAAGCATCCCGGTCCAATAGCTGTCGGGCAGCTCCGCTTGGAGGACTGCTTCGGTGTAGTTCACTAATCCACGGGCCTCGACCTGGCGGATATCGAGATCGAAGGCGCTTTCGGGACTCGCTGTGTAGCGCCCGCGTAGAATCGACATTGCATACCATCGTCGCACCAGACGTTCGAGATCGGCGGCGGGTACGTTCTCAGCCCGACCTCGCAGATACAGGATATAGGCGAAGTTGACCGCGTTGCGACCACCGATCAGGCCGCTCGTCACAAAGCCGGCTGACCGCAGGATCATCGTTATGCGCTCGAAGTGTGTCTGGTTGATAAAGCGCAGGATGCCTTGTTTGAGCCGTCCGAAGGACTCCTCGGCGATCGCATCCTCATACTTCTTAGTCTCAAAGTTGCGCCCGGAGATGAGCGCTACGAGATCCTGCAGCTTGCCTCGCCCGAACTCCGAGGTGAATGCCACGCGGAGCATATCTGTGTAGGTCGGATCGTAAATGTCGTCGCTAACGTCCTTGAGCCAGCGCATCTGAGGAAGGAATTCGGAGCTGGCGAACGCCTTGTCCGCCTTTTCTATGTGCCTTATGAACTCCGGGGCCGCCGCGAGATGGCAGAAGTAGTCTATGGCCTTACGAAGTGTGTTACCGCCATAGGTCTCATTGACGGCGATCTTGGACATGGCGAAATCGGCTTGAGAGAGTTCTGTCCCCGCGGAGTTCACGCGGATAAATATCTCGGTGACGGTATCGATGTCGAGGTCGTCCGCAAGCTCGATGACTCCGACGTGATTATTGCTGATCTTACGAAGCTTCTCCAGCACCAGGGAAATACGGTTGCGGTCGGTGCTGGGGTTCTTCTCTGTGTAGGCATCGGTCAGTTTGGTGAGGCTCGTCTCGGGCGCGAAGACCTCGGCAACGTCGTCTATCCAGGAAGCATCTTTACTTATGGCTGGATTGGTAACCTCGAAGCGCTCTTCCTGCGGATGGAAGGCAATGCGTATACGGACAGTCTCGTAATCCTTGGTCAGCACCTCGCGACCTAGCAATGCCGCCATGAGGGCTGTGATCCGCTGCTGGCCATCGATGAGGATACGCTTGCCGGCCGCCGAGGTGCCGTCCTTGAGTTTCACGGTGGGGTTGCGCCAGGCGATGAGATAGCCGATCGGATAGCCGTGATACAGGGAATCGAGCAGATTGCGGACCTTCGTCGCGTCCCAGACAAAGGGACGCTGTATTTCCGGAATGGCGATCTCACCGGACTTGACCCAGGTAAGAAGGGTCTCGATCGGATGCGGCGTGACGGAGTAGCGCTGATGAGGCATGGTCAATGTCCTCCTGCTACAATCTGATCCAGCAACCCTTCCGCTTCAGCCTGGAGGGCTTCCAGGTCAGCCCTGATCTCATCGAGCGTGCGCAAAGGCTGCGGTTTGTAGAAATGTCGTGTAAACGATATCTCGTAGCCGATCTGAGTCTTCGAGTGGTCGATCCAGGCGTCCGGCACATGTGGCAGGACTTCACGCTGGAAGAACGCTTCGATGCCGCCTTCCTCGAGCAGCGGCACCTGCTCAGTATCGCGCAAGTCAGTGTCGGGTTCATATTCGATACCGTCCCGAGTTTTCTTCCTGATCACAGGTGGGGCATTGGGGTCGGTGCCGCGTTCAGCACGCATCGCCTTTATGTCCTTCGCTGGGTACACCTGATTGGCCTTGATACCGGGGATACGCAACGGTCGCTCGACAGTGATCTTCCAGTAGCCGAATGCCTCGTTGGGGAATATCTTCGACTGCTCGGTCTCCTCGGAAGCGAGGAACGCGTTGACGATCTGCCTGATCTGTTCCTCAGACAACTCGCAGTTCTTCTTGCCAAGGTTCTTCCGCAGCGGCTGGTAGATGGCGGTCGCGTCGATGAGCTGGACCTTGCCCCTGCGATGGTCAGGCTTTCGGTTGGTGAGAACCCAGACATAAGTGGCGATGCCGGTGTTGTAGAACATGTTGAGTGGCAGCGCGACGATGGCTTCGAGCCAGTCGTTTTCGATGATCCATCGGCGGATGTTGGATTCACCCTGTCCAGCGTCGCCGGTGAACAGCGAGGAACCGTTGTGGACCTCGGCGATACGGCTGCCCAGCGGCGTCTTGTGGTTCATCTTGGACAGCTTATTCACGAGGAACATGAGCTGCCCGTCGCTGGAGCGGGTGATAAGGGAGAGTTCCTCGCCCTGATGCTGAACGGTGAAACGGGGGTCACCCAGGTCTTTCTTGCCGCCCATGCGTTCGAGGTCGGTCTTCCAGCTCTTGCCGTACGGCGGATTGGAGAGCATGAAGTCGAACTCCATCGTGAGGAATGCATCCTGTGAAAGCGTAGAACCATACCTTATGTTCTCAGCTGCCTGGCCCTCGCCCTTGAGGAGGAGGTCGGCCTTGCAGATGGCAAACGTCTCCGGTTGGACTTCCTGGCCGAACAGATGAATCGAGACTTCCTTGCCATGCTCCCTGGCAAGTTCTTGGAGAGTCTCCTCAGCGACGGTGAGCATACCGCCAGTGCCGCATGCACCGTCATAGACTCGATAGGTGGCGTCGCGGATGTCGTCCGCGATGGGCATGAAGATCAGGTTTGCCATGAGCCTTACGACATCGCGTGGCGTGAAGTGCTCTCCAGCCTCCTCGTTGTTCTCCTCGTTGAACTTGCGGATCAGTTCCTCGAAGATCGTGCCCATGGCGTGGTTGTCCAGGCCGGGCAGACGGACCTTTCCATCCTGGTCGAAAACAGGATTGGGGCTGAGGTTAATGTCGCTCGACGAGAACTTCTCAATGAGGCTGCCCAGGATGTCGGCTTCAACGAGGGTTGGTATCTGGTTGCGGAACTTGAACTTCTCAAGGATCTCCTGGACGCTCGGGGAGAAGCCGTCAAGATACACCTCGAAATCGGACTTGAGCTGCTGCTGTTTTCCTCGTGCACGGAGGTCGCGAAGGGTGAACGGGGAGACGTTGTAGAAGGCGTTCCCTGAAGCCTGACACAGCGCGGCATGCTTGTTGGCGACGCCGGCTTCGTCAAGCTGCTTGCTAAGCCTGAGTACTGCGTCTTTGGTCGGCTCAAGCACGGCATCCAGTCGGCGGATGACGGTCATTGGCAGGATCACGTCACGATACTTGCCCCGGACATACACATCGCGGAGCACGTCGTCGGCGATGTTCCAGATGAAGCTAGCGATCCAGTTGATGCTTCCGTTAGGCATAACTGCCTCCGTGTCGTTCTCAGATTCCTGGTGCTTGCAGGTACACGCAATAGGTGAGCCCCGCATTCGTCCATGCTCTGCAGAGGATTCTCAGGTCTGTGCCTTGCGCGGGCCACCGTTGCGCTCTCAGGTTTTCGCGCGAATGAAGGCGGGCAAAGCCATGCCGGCTTTCACCGCAACGGCCTCGCGGCCTGTGCCCTGCCTTCTTAGTTCATCGATACTAGGGTCAAGAGGCAAGTCGTCCCCGCATTCCGGCTTGAACTGCCCCTTTTGCCTTAGATCTCGATAGGCGAACCATGCTTCGCGGTTGTTCTTGCGTCTGGCGTCGTCGTGCCGGTAGTCCTTGAGGTCATTCTTCTTCCCCTCAGCTTTTTTGCCTGCTTTCTTCTTCCGTTGCGCCATTCCGTCCTCCGGAGTCGTTCCCTGAGCCAGGTAGCTTGTTAAGGCATGCTCCGCATTC
>Ga0315296_10000536_pt1 | contig 34749 bp, 35 predicted proteins | sample YL17G14_18_MG_FD_203921 | JGI IMG/M metagenome (GOLD analysis project Ga0315296, IMG submission 203921) | Sediment microbial communities from Yellowstone Lake, YNP, Wyoming, USA - YL17G14_18 | ecosystem: Environmental > Aquatic > Freshwater > Lake > Sediment | place: USA: Wyoming | collected... | reverse complement strand
TTGCCCTTGATGAAGTGCAGCTGATCCTTGTATTTCTCGAGTTTCTGCAGGACCATCTTGCCTCGATGGGAGTTTCGGAGGAGGTCGACGAATCCTACCCGTCCCTCGCTGGCTTTCATGATACCCTCGATGACATCGCGCTCGGTAAGGCCCTGGTCGTATGGGGTGACGCCGACGGGATTGATGCTTTCGAGCGGAACGAGGCGCTTGAACAGGTAGTCCGGATCGTGCTCGTAGCAGATATAGAGGCAATGCGCGGTTCCCGACGCAGCGATGTTGCGCGCCATCTGCATCGCCATGATGGTCTTGCCGACACCCTGGGCGCCGCCAATCAGTATCAGTTCCTTCGCCGCGGCTCCCGCGATGGCCTTGTCGAGCACATCGAACCCCGTCTCGTAGACCTTGAAGCTGTCGGTTATCCCCTTCTCGGTGTTGTCGTGAAGCTGCTGGAGTATTTGCGACACCGAGATCGGACGGTCGCTCGTGTCGCAATCGATGACCTTCACGAGCTCCTCCTGAACGAAATTGATGACCGCCCTTGCATCGCGCCTGCGGTCCTTGGCCATGCCCAGTGCCAGCTCGATCGTGTGCCGGAATTTCTCCCTCACGTGGTAGTCGCGCAAGGCATGCACCAGCGTGGCGAATTCCTCGGAGGAGGTGTCGGTGTCGGCCACCAGCTGCGACCAGTATGTATGCCCGCCGAACTTATCCCATTCGCCGTTCTCCTCCATTCGCCTCTGGATGGAGCCGGCATCGATTTCCTGGCCCAGCAGCATGCAATCGAAGACCGCCTTCAGAACCATCCGGTGACGGGAGGTGTAGGTGCCCAGCGCAGGCCCGAACTCGCGGAGCATGCGCGCAAGGTCCACCGTCGGCTGCTTGAGAAAGACGCCGAGGATCTCCTTCTCCAGGCTCAACTGATTCACGCCTATAGGCAGAAGGCTCTCCTGCTTCTGTTCGAGAGTCTCCTCGGATTCCCGTTCGCGCTTGTCGGCGGGCGCGGTCTTCGTCCCGCCGGAGCCGGGGCTATTTGTCATGACACGCCTCCATGGGCAGGATGTGACCTGCGTCCATGCAATAATATCCGCCACCCACCGGGAGCAGTCCGCAAACAGAATCAAACGCTCTCAATCAGACTGAAATCGAGACGGGGCGCCGCACCGGCGTATGGTCCGCCTGGCGGGCCAGCACCACTCCGTAGACTTTCGCCGCGCCTGCGTCCATCAGCGCTCTCGCGCATTCATTCATGGTTGCGCCGGTGGTCATCACGTCATCGACCACCGCGATCACGCGTCCCTCAACAAGCGTCGAGTCGAACACCTTCATGCTGTCGGTCAGGTTGAGCATCCGCGCTTCGCTGCTCAGCCTGGCCTGGGGCGGAGTGTGCCGGACTTTGAAAAGGACCCTGGGCAGATACGGCTTGGCGAAGCTGTGTGCGAGGGTCGCCGCGAGCTCCTCGGGGGGCGAGAAGCCTCTCGCCCTGAGCGCGCGAGGATGAAGTGGAGCGGGGACGATCGCCTCGATCGTCTCCCACCATTCGGGAGCACCGGTCGAGACGGCCCTAAGGAGAAGCTCTGCGAGGATCGGGGAGAGGTACCTCTGATCCCGGTATTTCCACAGGACGAGCGTCCGAGCGAGGGGGCCGGAGTAGCGTAAGGCGGCCATAGCTTTGGTGTACCGCGGGGAGCGCCTGCGACAGTCGGGGCATATCCTCCCATACGGAAGCGCCTCGACGCGGACAGGAGCGCCGCACCGTGTGCAGCACGACTCCGGATCGAGCCATTCAAGAAGGAGCGAGCATGTCCTGCAGAAGCCGTGAACATCGATCCTGTCGCATCCCGCGCAACGCTGCGGGAAAAGGAGGCTGACTGTCCCTGCCATTACTTCCCATACCCATCCGCTGCCAAGCCGGATCATACAACCGGTCCCCCTCGTCGGACTCCGGCACCTTTTTCCACTTGTATAACGAGCGGGCACGCACAATGCTGACATGCACTGCCAGGGGAGATGCGGATTTCCCGGCGTGGGGCAGACTCTCTTGTGCCGCGCATTGAATGTAACGTGCAGACGAATGCGGGGCATTCGTAGGGGCCCACCTGCGTGTCCGCCCCTACGCACGGAGATGGCGAGGATCAGTCCCTGAGCTCCACCTCAACCGACACTCCCAGCCACAGCCGCAGCTTGTCCTTCGCGGACGCTCCCGGCCAGGCGATCTCCACGAGATCGAACGAGTTGATCAGCGCGATCGGTTTGTTCAGTTCGCCGGTCATGTAAGCTCTTTCGAGCCCTTTGACCTTGCAGGACGCGACATTGAACACCATCCGCGGGGATTGCTCGATCCAGCCGATCTTCTCCAGGAAGCGTTTGGGGATGTTCGTCCAGGCGTTCCCGAAGTGATCGAAATGAACGATCTCGGCGCGTATCTTCTTTTCATCGAATTCGATTTCGGATTTCGCGAGCGGGACCAGAGATTCGACCCGGCTTCCGAAATCCGACATCGGGACTCCGTTCGCAAGATGTGCGGCCGCCGGAGCGAAGATGTCCCTGCCATGAAATGTAGCGCTGATCTCGGGCAGCATGTACGCCGGATTCTCGATCTGCACGGCCTGCCAGCTCTCGTCCAGCTCGGTCATGGGCCACAGGCAGCCGTTGTCGGGCCCGACGAAGTACTGATCGCACGCTTTGAGGATGACGGACTTGCGGCCGGTGCCGACTCCGGGATCGACCACAACGATAAAGATGCTCCCCGGAGGGAAGTACCTGCATGATCCCCGCAGGAACATCGCCGCGACCATGATGTTCAACGGCGGGACCTCGTGGCACAGATTCAGCACGTGAGCTCCCGGCGCTATGCCGGCGATCACCCCTTTCATCTGCCCCACAAAAGGATCGGACAACCCGAAATCCGTCAGAAGCACTATCGGTCCCCGTGAGCCAGGAACCCTCTCGCTTTCGTTGGACATACCTGTTCAGCCTCCTTTCGGACTATCCAGGTAGTAAGCGCCCTCCGCGACCACCCTGATCGATCGCTCTTCTCTTCCTTCCCCCTCGCTCGCAACGGGCAATGTGTATCCGACGCCGCGGGCGACCGCCAGCCGCCTTGTAAGCTTTTCCACTCGTCCCTCGAGATACAGCGTCTCGCCTACCATCACCGGCTTCCTGAATGTTACGCACAGACGGGTCGTGATGCCCATGTGGCCGGTCGTCATGATCGCGTACGCCATGACGTCGTCCAGAACCGACCCCAGAAGCCCGCCGTGCACTATCCCGTCCCATCCCTGGTGCTCCTCCCTGAAAATCACCCGGCTCGTGGCGCGCCTGTTCTTCTTGTCGAGGTCGAAAGTGAGATGAAAGCCGATAGGGTTCAGCTTCCCGCAGACGAAGCACCCGTCCTCTCTGAACGTCACTTTCTCTCCCTTGCGCGGTATGGCTTCCCTGTCGATCATCGTCTCGCTCTCCTAGGTCGGATCCCGGTCATGTCGTCGGGCGGACCGAATTCCGCCGCCGGGACCACCACCTCGGTGACCCTGCCGGCTACCGCAAGGTCATCGGTGAGATTCCGTCTCTTCGCGGAGTAGAGAAGATGGGTCCCGTCGCCTTTCAAGTCGCCGCAGCCGAAGCCCGGAACAACCGGCTCGGTTAATCCTTCAATCATGTTGACCAGCCTGGACTCCAGTCTTTTCCCGCATATGATATACCAAAGCCTGACCGGAGGATTGAGGCGGACGAGATAGTCCACGTGCCATCTGCGCTTCTCCGTCCCAAGGATATGGCGCCCGAGCCTCCCTCTCAGTCCGCTCAGCGCGCTCCCCACGTAATAGTACCAGCCTTTTTCAAGCCTGATCGTCCCGAGCCTGCCGACCGCGATCTCCGACGGCTCCGGCAGGAGGAACTCGAGGACATAGGAGCCCTTGTCCGAGGGTCGAAGGCGCTCAACTTCTTCAGGCAGTTCGAGAGCCATGCGCAGTTCAGTCGATCCTACCATGATTCGCGATGATAATAGCAGGCACGTTCGCACCCGCAGCATGATATAATCGAATCGTGGCGGGTGACAACAATGACCGACATCAGGGAAAAGCTTGATGGCATAGTCAAGAGATTCAGGGAGCTCGAGGAGAGGCTCAGCGATCCCCGTATCGCTGCCGACCCGTCCGCGATGCGACAGATTGGGAAAGAGCACAAGGAGCTTCTGCCGATCGTGCAGTTGATTAGGAAGCTGAGCAATGCGGAGAACGAGATACACGAGCTGGAGGAGCTGGTCGATTCCGCCGACGAGGACGACATGAGGAGACTCGCGGCGGACGAGCTGGAGGGAGCGCGACGGAAGAGAGAGGAGATTCTCGGACAGCTCAGGCGCGCGCTTCTTCCGAGCGATCCTCGTGACTTGAAGAATGTCATCATCGAGATTCGGGCGGGCACGGGCGGCGACGAGGCCGCGATATTCGCCGGCGATCTGTTTCGCATGTACGCCCGGTACGCCGAGAGCAACGGATGGAAGGCTACGATTCTCAGTGAGAATCCCCTGCCCATTGGTGGAGGCTTCAAGGAGATAATCTTCGAGGTGAAGGGCGCCGGCGCATATTCGCGCCTCAAGTACGAGGCCGGCACTCACAGGGTTCAGAGGGTGCCGGTGACTGAGTCCGGGGGCAGGATTCACACATCGGCGGCGACTGTCGCTGTTCTTGCCGAGCCCGATCCGGTGGACGTGCACGTCGACGAAGATGACCTGCGTATCGACACCTTCCGCTCATCCTCCGCCGGCGGCCAGCATGTCAACAAGACCGACTCGGCGATTCGAATCACGCACATACCGACCGGAATAGTGGTCTCATGCCAGGATCAGCGCTCGCAGCATCAGAACAAGGAGAAAGCCATGATGCTGCTGCGGGCGTACCTGCTCGAGCGCGAGGAGAACGCTCAGCAGGAGAGGATCAGGGACGAGAGGCGGAGCCAAGTGACGACCGGCGACCGGTCGGCGAAGATCAGGACCTACAACTACCCGCAGAACCGCGTCACTGACCATCGCATCGGGCTTGACCGCCCCCTGGTGCGGGTCATGGAGGGCGAGCTGGACCCGATAATCGACGAGCTGACGATGGCTCGCGAGGCCGAGGAGCTCGCGGAGGTGGACTGAGATGACCTGGGGGTCCTTCGCAACAGACGACACGTCGGCGGAGAACCTCCTGGAGCTGGTCCAGGCATTCATCAAGTCCGGTGGAATCGAGGAGTTTCACGAGGAGGCCCGACTGATCCTCGAGACGGTGCTGGAGAGTGACTACACGAGCATACGTGCCGGCCTCGTGCCGAAGCCAACACTAGAGCAGATCGAGACCGCTTTCCGGTTGGCGACAAGGCGGATTTCCGGCGCGCCCATAGCCCACGTTCTCGGCTTCACCTATTTCTATGGCCGCTGCTTCAGACTGGCTCCGGGCGTGCTGGTGCCCCGACCGGAGACGGAGATTCTGGTCGATGCGGCGATCGGGCTGCTAAGGGATTCCGGCTGGGATGATCCGTGGGTGCTCGACCTCTACAGCGGCTGCGGGAACATCCTGCTGTCCATCGCGGCAAGCGAGGGGATCGGCCGGGGTGTGGGTATCGAGCGCGACCCGGTCCCTCTTGAGTTTGGCGAGATCAATCGCCGTGCGTTCGGCTGCGAGAATGTGGAGTTCCGCTGCGGGGATGTATCGCAGGAGCTGGACAAACTCGAGCGAAGATTCCACCTGGTGACCGCGAATCCGCCATATGTGGCTACCGGCGACATCCCCAAGCTCCAGCCGGAGGTATCTCATCACGAGAAATGGACCGCGCTTGACGGCGGGCCGGACGGGCTGAGGCATTTGCGCGTGCTCGCAGGGAAAGCGCCGCAGGTCATCGTGCCGGGCGGACGGCTTCTGTCGGAGATCGGGATGGGCCAGTCGGACGCGATCGAGCGGATATTCAGTCAATGGAGCAGCATCGAATTCAAGTCCGATCTCAACGGAATACCGAGGGTTCTTCTTGCTGAGCCATGAGCGAGCCGGGAACAAATCAAGAAGCTGGAGATTTCACTGACAGGATGCTCGTGGAGCTCGCGCGCGATGCCAGGAAGGCGGCCTACCCGCCGTACTCCGGATTCACCGTCGGAGCGGCGTGCAAGGCTGAAAGCGGGATCACATATTTCGGCTGCAATGTCGAGAACTCGAGCTATCCTGTCGGGATATGCGCCGAGCGCGCCGCGGTCGCGGGTGCGATCGCTCACGGCGAGAAGGGGATCGTCACGCTCGCGATCGCAGGAGGCGGGAAGGACAGCCGGCCCGACGGCGAAATCCGCCCCTGCGGAATGTGCCTTCAGTTTCTCTCGGAATTCATGGCGCCGAGCGGCAGAATACTCATCGCGGACGATGTCGAGGGGTGGGTCGAGACCACTCTCGGTGAGCTGTTGCCGCACGCCTTCAACATGAAAACCGATCGGGTCGAGAAAGAACCATGACGGCAATTGTATTTGAGAGGAAGATCGCGGAGGATGTAATCATTGAGGCGGCGCGAAAGGCGCTGCAGTCCTGCGGCATAATCGTGGTGCCGACCGACACAATCCCGGGGATCGGATGCAGGGCCGACGACTCCGCCGCGGTCAGAAGGCTCTTCGAGCTGAAGGAGCGCCCGGAGAATCTCCCGATACCTGTGATCCTCGGCGATACCGAGGAGATAAGACACTACGTCAGCGAGGTCCCGCCGCTGTTCTTCGAGCTTGCGGAGCGCTACTGGCCCGGGCCGCTGACGATAGTGCTGAGGTCGAGCGGGAGAATCGATTCTCTTGTAGGCGGCGGGAGGGACACGATCGGGTTCCGCGTTCCGGATTCGTCACTGGTGCGAGGGATAGCGAGGGCCATCGACGGGCCTCTTGCGCTGACCAGCGCCAATCCGCATGCTTTCGAGCCGTCCGCCATGCACGAGAAGCTGCTGGCCTGGTGGAATCACGAAGTCGAGCTTATCGTCCTGGGACGCTCCACCGTTTCCGGACCCGCATCCGCGGTCGTCGACCTCTGCTCCGACCCGCCATGCGTGCTCAGAGAGGGCCTGATCGATCCCGAGGAGCTCAGAACCGCGCTATGCAAGTAGAGGTCGCCGACGGAGTTGAATCCCCCCTGCCCTCCATGCTTCCTTGACCCGTTTTCCGGCCCGCGGTTATACTGCGCCCGTTGACGCAGAACCCTGTGGAGGTTTCTTGATGCCACGACCGATAGGACACAGACACACGGCACACGGACACCGCCTTCCGGCAAACTCGATGAAGGTCTTTCCCGGGTCCGCCTCAGTAAAGCTGACCGACGAGATCTGCAAGGAACTCGAGATGAAGCCGGGGAAGGTCATGTACAAGAAATTCGCCAACGACAATACCTTCTGCATGATCGAGGAGAACGTGCGCGAGTGCGACGTCTTCCTCGTGCAGACTTCGGTCAGGCCGGTCAACGACAACCTCATGGAGGCGCTGATCACAATCGACGCGCTGGTTCGCGCGAGCGCGAGGCGCGTCACCATGGTCATGCCCTACTTCGCGTACTCCCGGTCGGACAAGAAGGACCGTCCCCGAATCCCGATCTCAGCGAGCCTCGTGGCGCGTGTCCTCGAGACGGCCGGCGCCGATCGCCTGCTCACGATGGATCTGCACGCGGAGCAGATACAGGGATTCTTCTCGGTCCCGGTGGACCAGCTTGTCGCCGCGCCCATCATCGTCAAGTACTTCAAGGCGAAGCGAATCAAGGATCCGGTGGTTGTGGCGCCGGACGCAGGGAGCGCGAGGCGGTCGGGCCTGTACGCAGAGAGGCTGAAATGCCCACTGGCGATCATAGACAAGCGTCGCGACAAGGAGACGGGCAAGCTGATGATCCACGGCGTGGTCGGCGAGGTGAAGGGCCTGACGGCGATAATTCTCGACGACGAGATCAACTCCGGCGGCAGCATCATCAAGGCAGTCGACACAGTCAGGGAGGCCGGCGCGCGGGAGGTGTACGCCGGCTGCACGCACGCTGTGTTCAGCCCCGACGCGGTGGAGAAGCTTGAGAAGACCGACGTAAAAGAGATCGTCGTGACCGACACCGTCCCGATTTTCGACTACGGAAAAAAGAACAAGCTGAGGGTGCTGTCCGTCGCTCCCCTGTTCGCCAGGGCTATCCATTCGATCCACACAGGCACAAGCGTGAGCGCGCACTTCAAGTAGAATCTCCGAGAAGCCACCTTCATGGCAGCAATCGACATCCTCACGTTCATCCAGCACGCCGCGACGGTGACGCATGTTGCGGAGCATCCCGCTCAGTACTCGAGCATGTTCGAGCGCCTCGCCGTATGGTGCACGCAGGTTATCGACACCATCCACTATCCCGGCATCTTCTTCCTGATGGCGCTCGAATCGATGATCGCGCCCATCCCGAGCGAGGCGGTGATGCCGTTCGCGGGATTCCTGGCGTACGAGGGGAAAATGTCGATGCCCTGGATCGCGCTCGCCTCCACCCTCGGCTCGATTGTCGGAAGCATGGTCTCGTACTGGTTGGGGATGTACGGTGGCCGTCCTCTGGTCCTCAAGATCGGCAGGTACCTTCTCCTGAATGTCCATCATCTCGACGCTACGGAGAGGTTTTTCAAGCGGTTCGGCGGCGCCACGGTTTTCATCTGCCGATTCATACCGGTGGTGAGGCATTTCATAAGCATCCCTGCGGGTATGGGACGTATGCCCCTCGCGCAGTTCCTGATCATGACCGCCGTCGGCGCTCTCTGCTGGAACATGTTTCTCGCCTGGGCGGGATGGAAGCTGAAGGAGAACTGGGAGAGCCTGAGGGACTACTTTCATTATGTTGACATCGTGATCCTGGCCTTTATTCTTCTGGTCATAGTTGCGTTCTTCGTGAGACAGATCATCGAGTGGCGGGCGCAGAGAAGCGCCGGACGGATGAAAACCGACTGACATAGCCGACACACCGGTGCGGCCCGATTCAAGGAGCTAAGGCAGATGAGCATGGAGCGGACATTCATTGCGATCAAGCCGGACGGGGTTCAGAGAGGACTTGTGGGCGAGGTCCTCCGGCGTTTCGAGTCGCGCGGCATGAAGATCGTCGCGCTGAAGCTGATGCGGATTTCGCCGAAGCTCGCCGAGGAGCACTATGCAGAGCACAAGGGTAAGGACTTCTACGACCGCCTGATGAGGTACGTGACGTCCGGGCCGGTGGTTGCGGCGGTCATTGAATGCCCAGGGGCGATAGACATGGTCAGAAAGATGGTCGGCGCGACCGTCCCCGCGGAGGCGGCGCCCGGGACCATCCGCGGTGACTTCGGCCTCGAGCTTCCGCTCAACATCGTGCACGCATCCGACAGTCCGGCGAGCGCCGAGCGGGAGATCAAGCTCTATTTCACTCCGGAAGAGATCCTGTCCTATGACCTCGATGCAGGGAAATGGATTCACTCGTTTGATGGATAGAAGTGGACAATAGCGGAAGGGGGACGCGGCATGGAAGACAAGGCAAGCGGCCCGGTTCTGGTAACCGGCGCGGGCGCGGGGATCGGGAGGGCGGTTGTCGATCGGCTTCTTGCCGACGGTCGCGACGTGCTCGCGTGGGATCGTGACGCGGATGCGCTGAGGGAGCCGTTCGCTCACGAAGATGAAGCTGAAGTGAGCTTGCAGCGGCATGTCGTCGATGTCTCCGACGCTCCGGAAGTCCGCCGGACAATGGCTCTCGCGGTCAGGAAATCCCCCGCCCTGTCCGGGATCGTCAACTGCGCCGGTATCGTCGCGAGTTCGCATATCGACAAGGAATGGGAGGAGGTTCTGGCCACCAACCTGACCGGCTGCCGCAACGTGGTGGAGGCCGCTCTGGGCCATCTCGGTCCGGGAAGCTCAATTGTGCAGGTCTCGTCACTCTCCGCAGCCTTCGGTGGGGCACGGATGGGGGCGTATTCGGCCTCCAAGGGAGGACTGGAGGCCTACACTCGCGTTCTTGCCGTCGAGCTGGCGCCCAGGGGCATCAGGGTCAATGCGGTCGCGCCGGGCTGGATCGCAACTCAATCCAACATGCCTGCTCCGGACCATCCGGCCTTCGCCAGCTATCTGAACCGATGTCCGCTTGCACGAGCCGGGCAGCCGGACGAGGTGGCCGCAGTCATCTCATTTCTTCTTTCAGATCAGGCGAGCTACATAACGGGCCAGGTAATAGCGGTGGACGGCGGCTGGTCGATCTCCATGTAAGGCAAGACATGGATCGGGGCGAATCGGAGAAAATCGGCCAGAAAAGCGGGTTTCCTACTTGACAAAAGAGGACTCAGGTTATATAATCATACCAGCATCACATAGGAATCTAACTACACAGGAGGATTTCAATGGGCAGAATCGCAGGTATCGATTTAGGTACTACGAACTCAGTCATAGCCGTCATGGAAGGCGGCGAGCCCACTGTCCTTGAGAATTCTGAGGGCGACCGCACGACCCCGTCGGTTGTCGCGTTCACCAGGGACGGCGAGCGGCTGGTCGGCAAGGTGGCGAAGAACCAGGCGGTCATGAATCCCGACCGGACGGTCAGCTCGATAAAGCGTCAGATGGGTCGCGACTACAAAGTGACGATTGACGGGAAGGATTACTCCCCGCAGGAGATAAGCGCATTCGTTCTGCAGAAGCTGAAGGCGGACGCGGAGGCGAAGCTCGGCGAGAAGATCACCGACGTTGTTGTCACCTGCCCCGCGTACTTCACCGACAGCCAGAGGCAGGCGACGAAGGACGCGGGCCGTATCGCAGGATTCAACGTCAAGAGGGTCATCAACGAGCCGACCGCAGCCGCGCTGGCGTACGGGCTCGACAAGAAGGGCGAGCAGACGGTAATGGTGTTCGACCTCGGCGGCGGCACATTCGATGTAAGCATCCTCGAGATCGCAGAAGGCGTCTTCGAGGTCAAGGCCACGAACGGCAACAACCTCCTTGGTGGAGATGATTTCGACCAGAAGATCGTGGACTGGCTCGTCGACGGATTCAAGAAGGAGACGGGGATCGATCTCTCGCAGGACCGCCAGGCGCTCCAGAGGCTCAAGGAAGCCGCTGAGAAGGCGAAGGTCGAGCTTTCCAGCAAGACAGTCACAACGATCAATCTCCCGTTCATCACCGCCGACCAGACCGGTCCGAAGCACTTGGTCAAGGACATGACTCGAGCGGAATTCGACAAGCTGACGTACGACCTTGTGCAGATGACCAAGGGACCGACCGAGACGGCGATGAAGGATGCCGGGATCAAGCATGGCGATATCGATCAGGTGCTCCTGGTCGGCGGCTCGACCCGCACCCCGGCTGTCCAGAAGCTCCTCAAAGACCTCACGGGCAAGGAGCCGAACAAGTCGGTCAACCCGGACGAGGTCGTAGCGATAGGCGCGGCGATCCAGGCGGGCGTTCTCGGTGGGGAGGTGTCGGATATCGTTCTTCTCGACGTCACGCCGTTGTCGCTCGGTATCGAGACGCTGGGTCAGGTGATGACGGTTCTGATTCCGAAGAACACGACGATCCCGACGAAGAAGAGCGAGATTTTCACCACCGCCGCGGATCACCAGTCGCAGGTGGAGATAGTGGTCTACCAGGGCGAGCGTCCCGTCGCTCCGCAGAACAAGCTTCTCGGGCGGTTCGCACTGACCGGAATCCCGCCGGCGCCGCGAGGGATACCGCAGATCGAGGTCGCGTTCGATATCGACGCAAACGGCATAGTGAACGTGACCGCGAAGGACCTCGGCACTAGCAAGCAGCAGGCGATCACCATCACCTCCTCGACCAACCTGACCGAGGAGGAGGTCCAGCGGATGATCAGGGACGCCCAGACCCATGCCGAGGAGGACAAGCGTGCCCGCGAGGAGGCGGACGAGCGCAACCGGCTGGAGAGCCTGATCTACCAGACCGAGAAGCACCTCCAGGAGCATGGCGGCAAGGTGGATCAGTCGATCAGGGCGGATGTGGAGAAGGAGCTGGCGAACGCCAAGCAGGCGCTCGAGTCGAACAATGTCGACAACTACCGCCGCGCGATGACGTCACTCGGCAATGCGGCCCAGCGCATAGGATCGGCGATTTACGAGTCCCTGCAGCACGACCAGGCGGCTACGGGGGCGCCGCATTCGGGCGGGCCTGCCGACGCTCCTCCGCCCGACAGCGGTCCGCAGTGGACACCCGGCGACGAATCCATGAACTGAGGCACCCGACCGGAAAATCCTGATCAGCCATGAGCAAGAAACGGAAAATCCGGATTAATGACCTTGAAGCCAAGCAGCCTGACGACGGCGGCGACCGCTCCGAGCGCAGCGACGGGAACTCCAAGACGGCCTCCCTTGATGATCCCGAGCGGGCGGATGTGGAGACGGTCGCCGCCGCTGAAGCGGAACCGGGAATCGAATCCCCGGCTGCAACTGAAACCGGGGTGGCTGAGTCCGAAGAGCAGGCGGATCTCGAGACTCAGCTCGCGAAGATGACCGAGAACTGGCAGCGCGAGCGAGCGAGCTTTCTGAACTACAAGAAGCGGATCGAGGAAGAGAAGAGCAACATCAGGAAATACGCGTGCTACGATCTCGCGAACGATCTTCTGAAGGTGATCGATTATTTCGAGAGCTCGATTTCTTTCTCGGAAAACCTGCCGGAGGAAGCCAAAAGCGTGATCGATGGTGTAGAATATACATTAAAGGAATTGACTCGGGTCCTGTCCGCGCACGGCGTGAGGCAGATAGCAGTCAAGGCCGGGGACATGTATGAGTCTTCGGTCATGGAAGCTGTCGAGCGCCGGGAGAGCGAGGACGAGGAGCCCGGGACCATTGTGGAGGTTCAGCGAAGCGGCTGGCAGCTTCACGACCGTATGTTGCGCCCGGCGCAGGTTGTAGTTGCGGTCGCTCCTGAAGCTCCGGAGAACGACTTATAGAAGGGAGGTGATATGAACTGCCGGGTCAGTATGAGGTTCTGGAAGTAGAGTTAGTCGAAGAGTTCATGTCGGAAGAACACAAGCAGTACAAATTCAGGGACCGAAACGGAGGAGGCCTGAAAGATGAAATCCCTGAAGCGAGCTAAGGCTCATTTTGCCACCCGGAGACTGGATTCGGAGGAATACACGATCGGGCATCTGAGCGATGAGATCGCGAAGCTGATAGCCCGGGACCTATTCCTCATTGGTTGCCACGACGAATCGGAGATCTTGTCGGGTAATGACACGTCGCGATATACTGCGATCGTGAACAGGATCAACGGCCAGGCGTGCGAGGTCTTCTTCGATCTGCCCGCCGAGCCCATGATCGAGCCAACACCAGATGAAGGAAGACGAGCGAAACCGGCCCAAATACCCCATTAGCGTGGTCGCCGAGATGGTGGGCGTCCATCCGCAGACTCTTCGTCTCTACGAGAGGGAGGGGCTGATAAAGCCGCAGCGAACCAGTCGCCAGACGAGGCTTTACAGCGAGATCGACATCGAGCGGCTGCGAAGCATCATCAGTCTTACTCAGGACATGGGCGTGAACCTGGCGGGAGTCGAGCTGATCCTCCGGATGCGCGAGCAGATGGAGGAGATGCAGCAGATAATCGAGGAGCTGTTACGCAGACTGTATCAGAAGATACAGCAGAGATTCACGGAGACAGACTATAAAGAGATGGCGGGGCTTGTACCCAGGTCGTCGAGTCCGATACAGCCGGTGCGTACAGTACAGCCGAAGGACATCGAGGCCGAGATAGTGGATACAAGCGGGTTCGATGCGGGTGGGGCCGAAGGGGGCGGGGCTGAGGGGGATGACTCTCCCTGAGCCATCAATCAAGCGGAACACGAGGTAAAGCGGCAGTGCCAATTTACGAGTACCAGTGCAAAGCGTGCGGACATGTTTTTGAAAGGGAGCACGCGATCGGCGAGAAGAAGAAGTACAAGTGTCCGGAGTGCTCGCACGGCGGGACGCGGAAGCTGGTCAGCCAGGTGGGCGTGGTCTTCAAAGGGACCGGCTTCTACGCGACCGACAGCCGTAAGGGCAACGGAGGCGATAACGGAGGTACATGTCCGGCACGCAAGGACAGTGACGCAGCGTGCGAGAGCTGTCCGGTAAGTGAAAACTAGGCCGGGTTTGTCCGGCGCTACATATGAAAAGCCGGTCGCTCGACCGGCTTTTCCTGCATCTCTTCTGCCCGGCGCGCTCCTCACACGCCGGGAACATTGTGGCCGCGCACAACCTCCATGTAGAATGGGTTCGCCGCGAGCACCTGGCTCTGGACCATGACGGGACGCTCGGACGCGTGCGCCGGGTCCAGAACCCTCGAAATATCGTACACAAGGAATTCCGCCCGCTTCGGCATCACATAGAAGAACCTCTCGTCGGACGATACTCCGATCATCTCCGCTGAGTTGTACTCAAGAACCCCCTCCAGCCGAGGAGGCAGCTTGATGGTGGCGACGATCTCACTGGAGTCGGTGTCCATGATCGCGACATCCGAGGAGTCGCGGCTGGCGATGTACAGGTGCGAGCCGTCGACATTGAACGCCATGGCGTGCGGAGGGAATCCAAGGGCCACGTAGTCGGTGGTCTCATTCGTCTCGAGATCGACAACGGCGACCGCCTTGCGCGCGTTCATCGCGCCGTACGCTCTCAGGCCGTCCGGCCTGACAACGAAGTTGCCGGGGGAGTTGCCGAGCTCGATGATGTCCGGCTCGAGGCGGAAGCGGTCGGCGTTGTAGATTCGCACCCGGTCCGAATGGGAGTTGATGATGTAGAAAAGGTCCTCGACCGGATTCGCGACGATATCCTGGATATCGCCCGCCACGGAGAAGTCGGCAAGCTCGTCGGCGAGAGAAACGCTGACTGCCGGGAGGATCTTGATGTTCCTTGAGTTGTAGTCTTCCGAGTTGCCGTACCCCACCGCGATGAATCGCCCGTTGGCCGACAGGGCGATCGCCGACAGAACAGGCGCGATTCTCCGGTGCAGGGTGGCATCGGTGGTGAACCTGCTTCGATCCAGCGGTATCTCGTAGCGGTCGACAAAACCGGACTTGGTCGCGGTCCAGACAACGGTCCCGTCGGGAGAGACGACCATATCCGCCATACGCTCGCTGGCGGGGAGTATCAGTCTGTTACTGTGGAGGCCGGGCGAGAAGATGACAAAGGTGTCCGGAGCGTCGGTGGCGAAGTAAACCAGGTCGTTGTTGCCCCGGAGGTTCGTGTCCAGCACGCCTGCGGGCTTCTTCATCGCCCATAACGGGAATGTCAGCACCACGATGACCAGAAGGGCGCCATAAGCCACTGCCTGCAGGATAGTGAGCGCGTCTCTCATGTTCGTATCAGAAGTCCGGGTTGATGGTGTCGTGCATTGAGCAGGGGGGATCCGCCGCGGCGGATCGATCCTGCATGTGGACACCGTCAACTCACATCATGTTCACAATGCGCGGCTACAGGACCCAGGACAGCACGGCGCCCTGATCCTCCGCGTTGACGACTATGATCTGCCAGCCGTCGTTGTCGACGTCCAGGCTGCCCGCGGTCCCGGAGAGAATCGGCTCGGTCCCTGAGCCAATCTCCTCCACTAATGCATTGGTCGTGGCACTGAACATCTTGACATAGGAACCCGACGAACCCTGCACGAGGACCGCAACGGTCCGGGATTCAGGATTGGGGGAGTAGAGCGAATTCTGCATTATGGCCTCAAGGTCGACCGCCTCGACACTCCCGACAGAGATGGTCTCGACCGAGGTAAAGGTGGTGGTCATGTGCGTGTAGTCAATGTTGAAGCCGAAGACTTCGATCTCGCTGCTCGTTCCGGTCGACTCCAGTATCCACAAGGTGCCCGCGTCAAAGCTGAAGTCGGCGACCTCTATCGCCCGAAGTTCGGACTTCTGGGGCGATATCTTGCCCGGACCGCTGCCGACCAACTGAGACGGAATAACTCCGCCCATGAAGATATCATGGCGGGTGAAGTCCGGCGAAAGGCCGTAGATTTCAGGTGGGGCGCTCCCGGCCGGGTCAGCCCAGAGCGCATAGAGGTCTCCGAGCGTGTCCTCGGTCACGTCCACGCCTCTGAGGGCGAGGTTGGTGGGATTCACGCGACCCGCGTCACCGTCACCATAGTTGATATAGGCAGGATCCCCTGTCGGGCCGGGGAAGACGGAGACAAGAAGCGATGCAGTGGGCGCCGTCAGAAACGGGTCGTCATAAGTCCCCGTGGAGTCGTTGAAGAACACGATGCCGCCTGTCTGGGAAGCGTCCAGGCGGGTGGCCGGGTGGGGACTGAAGCCCGGCACCAGCGGATCTATTTCGTGCAGGCCGATATATGTGACGGGATTCGTGAAATCAATGCCCATCATGCCCAGCTCGTCGCATCCGGAACCGGTGCTGAAGAAGAGCGCGGTAAAGCCGGTATGGGGATCGTAGCCGCTGGCGATATCGCGCGGGCATCCCCCGTTATCGAAGGCGAACCGGGCGATATCCCAGCCGCCGATCTGCTCGCTCACGGTGATGGTCAGATAGTCGTAGAGAATCCAGGATGTGACCGAATCAGCCGCTTCGATCCTGAGCTGGTAATCGCCGGGCGCATCCACGGTGTTCGAGATCGAGCCGTGATAGTGAATCCCGTCCGCGTCCGGGGTGAGCACGAGATTGATGCTGAGGTCGTCGCACACCACCGTGACCGCTCCGGCGTCGTCGTTCCGATCGTGGACCTCCACCTCCACGTTCCGGGATACCGTGCCCGTGGTGTCGAGATCGCCGTCGATGCTCTGGTTGAGAATCGCGTACGGCTCCCGGTCGGAGTCAACCGGGAAGACCACGTCTACCGCGGACTTGAATATGAATGGAATGCTGTCGTAGTGCATGGTGAAGTGCTCGGTGACCTCGACCCCCTCCCCGACAATCCCGTCGGTCAGGTCCTTCCCGAAAAGCCGGAACGGGTTGATGTCGGGAGGATCATCCTGGTCATAGAGAGTCGTGTAATCGTCGGGATTAGCCAGGTAAACCTCCGGGTTGTTCGACAGGACTATGCCGCGGATGTCGGCGGCCTGCAGCTTCGTCGGGTTCCGGAGGGTGACGTCGACCGAGAGGAGTTGGTTCGGAGCATCATGGTCGAGGTTGGAGAAGCTGAGGCAATCCGGGCACTTGAGTTTCAGGAAAGCCTTCACGTCGAAGTGATTGCTCAGGACGCGATCGGTAACCTCGGTCGCGGTGATGCCCGATTCGTCGACCACCACCTCCCAGATTCCCCACAACATGTGAGCCTGCTCATTTGAGCCCGGGTACGATGCCGTGCGAGGCTCATCCAGGCCGGGCGCCGACGGAAAGGACATTCCGGCGCACCCGATAATCAGTCCTAATCCCGCGACAAGCGCGACAATCATTATCGCTCTTCCCTTCATGAGAAAGCCATCTCCTTTGTCAATGCCGTGCAGGATAGTATAACTTAGGCTGGTATCTTTCGGCAACGCGGGCCGGGGCGATTATGTTATGATGTGCCTCAATCCCAGTCGCGGCACCGAAGACGGCCGCGCGACGTGTGAGGTGATAACCGATGGTGCGGATCAGATTTCCGGATGGGGAATGGAGGGAGTACTCGCCCGGCGTGACTCCATTGGAGATCGCGCGGGAGCTGTCGGAGGGCTTGGCCCGGAAGAGCCTGGGCGCGGTGTACAACGGGGAAATGACGGGGCTGGACCGGGGGTTGACGACGGACGGCGAGCTGAGACTCCTCACCGATCGGGATCCTGAGGCGCTGGATATCCTGAGGCATACCGCGGCGCACGTTCTTGCCCAGGCCGTCAAGCGTCACCGTCCCGAGGCGCAGCTGGGGTTCGGGCCGGCGATCGAGGAGGGATTCTACTACGATTTTCTAGTGGAGAAGCCGTTCACACCGGAGGACCTTGCGACTTTCGAGGAGGAGATGAGGAGAATCATGAAGGAGGACCTGCCGGTGAAGTGCGAGGTTTTGTCCAGGGGGGAGATCATCGCGAAGCTGAGGGAGTTGGGGGAGGAGCTCAAGATCGCGCACGTGGAGGAGCTTTCGAGGGCTCACACCTCCAAGCTCCGCTTGGAGGCGCCACCAGGCGAGGAGGAGCTTCGCCCTCCCAGCGCGGCTCAGCAGGAGCTTCGCCCTGGCTGCGGGGTGGAGGAGCTTCAAGAGTCAATATTAGGTGAAGCACCTCCAAGCTCCGCTTGGAGGCGCCACCAGCCGAACTCGCAAGAGGAGGAACGGCTGACGTGCTACACGCAGGGGGAGTTCACGGACGTCTGCCGCGGTCCTCATCTCCCGTCCACCGGGAGGCTGAAGCATTTCAAGCTTCTGAGCACGTCCGGCGCGTACTGGAAGGGGGACGAGAAGAATCCGATGCTGCAGCGGATCTACGGGACCGCGTTCTTCTCGAAGGAGGCCCTGGAGGCGCATCTGAGGAAGCTGGAGGAGGCGCGCGAGCGCGATCACCGTCGCCTCGGCAGGGAGCTTGACCTGTTCATGCTGTCCGAGGATGCGGGGGCGGGTCTGGCGATTTTCAAGCCGAACGGGGCGATGATCCTGAACCTGCTCAAGAAGTTCGTCGAGGGCGAGCTCCTCCGGCGCGGTTACGATCTGGTGCTGACTCCTCACCTCTTCAAGGAGGAGCTGTTCGTCACATCAGGGCACCTGACCCATTACCTGGAGAATATGTTCCGGGCCAAGCACGCCGCTGAGGAGCAGGGCTACGTGGTGAAGCCCATGAACTGCCCCGGCCACATACTCATCTACAAGAGCGACCTGAGAAGCTACCGGGACCTCCCGATGCGGCTCTTCGAGTTCGGGACATGCTACAGGTTCGAGAGATCGGGCACCCTGCACGGTCTCACCCGGGTGAGGAACCTGACGATCGATGATGCCCATCATTTCTGCACCCCCGACCAGCTCCAGGGCGAGCTTCTCGGGCTGTTCGATTTCGCGGATTTCGTGTTCAGGACCCTCGGGTTCGAATACCGGGTCAAGCTGGCGACCCGTCCCGCCGACTCGATCGGCAGCGATGAGAACTGGGCAGCCGCGACGGTCGCGCTCGAGAATGCGCTCAGAGCCATCGGATGGGAGTTCCGGTACGATCCCGGCGGCGGGGCGTTCTACGGGCCGAAAGTGGACATCTGGGTCAAGGACGCCATCGGGAGAGACTGGCAGCTGTCGACTATACAGGTGGATTTCAACCTCCCGGAGCGGTTCGAGCTGGAGTATGTGGACGAGAACGGCGGCCGCCAGAGGCCGAGAGTCGTCCACCGGGCCATAATCGGCTCGCTCGAGCGATTCCTTGGCGTCTACATCGAGCACACCGCAGGCGCTTTTCCGGTGTGGCTTGCTCCCGAGCAGGCAAGAGTGCTGCCCATAAGCGAGAAGACGAACGAGTACGCCGAAAAGGTCGCCGCGACGCTCAAGCGTGAGAGCTTCCGAGTCCGGTCCGATTTGAGAAACGAGAAGGTGGGGTTCAAGATCAGGGAGGGTCGCCTGAGGAAGATCCCGTACCTTCTGGTTGTCGGCCCGAAGGAGGTCGAGGACGGGACTGTCTCGGTGAACGAGCGAATCGAAGGTGATACCGGCGCGGTCCCGCTTGAGGAGTTCTTGAAGCGACTTGAGCGGGAGGGTCGGATTCCTTCATCAGACAACTGATATCTCAAGTTTCGGGAAAGAACGGACCGGGGACGATAGTTCCCGGTTTTTCGTTTTTCTGAGATTCTTACTCAGCTCGCTCAAGGAACTCAATCTTGACAAATAGGCAATTTCCTGGTTAGACTAGCAAATCGGAGTCACTGGATTGGGTTGATTCTGACTGGCCCGCGCGGATTTCTTGGAAATTTGGCACTTTTTCCGTGCTGTGTTGTCTGCACCTGGCAGAATTGTCAAAGGTTCAAGAGAAGCTGACGATGGTATTACTGTCATGAAACCGGAAACTCCATCCACCTCGAGCGAACCGACGCCGATACGGCGTCAGTTCGGGAATATCCTGCGCAAGATACGCAAGGTTCGAGGTAAGAGCATTTACGAGCTTGCAAGAGATGCGCAAGTGGACGCAGGCTACATCTCCAGGCTGGAGAACGCGCACCGTAACCCGCCCTCCCCTCGAATTCTGCAGCGTTTCGCCGACGCACTGAACGTCAGGGTCGATTTGCTGATGATGGCTGCCGGGTACCTCGAGTTCGACTCGGCGGGACGACCGCTGGGAGAGGATGAGATCGTCAAGCGCGTCGAGGCCGAGCTCACCCGCTCGAGGCCGGAGGCGGCGGGCGAGATCGAGACGGGCGTTACGATCAAGTCGCGAGGCGAGATCCAGGACGTCCTCAGGCACATCGAGGATTTGAAGAGGAGCCTGCTCGACGCGGTGAAGGAAGGTCCCAGCCTCGAGATTCCGGTGCTCGGGCAGATTCCGGCCGGATTTCCCATCGGCGTCGAGGAATACACCATCGGGAAGCTTGCGGTTGAGCGCACCGGGCTGCCCAACGATCCGGACGTGTTTGCGCTGAAGGTCCAGGGCGACAGCCTGGTGGGGATCGGAATACTCGAGGGCGATTACGTGATCATGAGCCCGATGCTGAAGAATGCTCTCGATCAGGGATCGGTCTGCGCCGTTCGCCTTGACAACGATGAAGTGACTCTGAAGAGAGTGTATTTCGCGTCGGACGGAGTCATACTTCGTGCCGCCAATCCGGAATATCCCGACCTGAAGCGTCCGACCGTGAGCGTGATCGGGAAGGTCGTACGCCTGGTCCGGCAGTTCTGAGGCCCCACGTACCCACCATGTCGGTAGAGTTCATTCAGCATTGGTGGCTGACTTTTTTCATCATCTTCGCGCTGGTGATGTATTTTTTCGCGTTCGCGAGCTATCGCGTGCAGGAGGACGCCAGGAAAAGGGGGCTGGGCAGGGCGGCGGTGACGTTCTGGTCCATATCGGTGGTCTTCTTCGGCCCGATTTTTCTGCCTTTGTACCTGGTCTTCAGAACGCGCGCGGTTTTCGCGAGAGGAGCGCGGTCGGCGGACGACCGGGACAGGTACTCTCTCTGCCCTCACTGCGGCGAGGAGAATCCGATAGACGAGAAGGTCTGCAAACGGTGCCACAGGCTTCTGGGGGTGCTGGCGTCGACCCTCGGCAGGAAACTGTGCCCCTACTGCGGGGCTGAGAATCCGGTGGAGGCGAACCGGTGCAAGGGATGTGACCAGGTGATCGGCTTCGCGGACACGGACGAGGAGTAGTCTCTTTCATTCCGGCGGGACATGAGATTGGCGCAGATTTTTCCGCTCGAAACGAGCCGCGGATTTGCGCCATAGCATTGAATGTCTTAGAATAGCGCCCGAATCGGACGGAGGCGAGCTGAGCGGCTTTGAGTACAGAGGGCGGGGAAACCAGGAGTTGTGCACACCGCCCCGTTTTGCCGGAAGACAAGAGTGTAAGGATGCGCCGGGATGAGAGCGGCATTCTGTATTGACGGGTTTGATGGACATGTCTGACGGACGAGTTGTATCGGCCTATCTTCTCTGTGTCGCCATAATGGCGCTGTTTTTCTGGCTTGTCGTTCAATCATGGGTTTCCATCGCAGTTGGAGGCGGGATCGCCATATTGTGGTGGATAATCGCCGCCATATTCGGCGACGCGATACTGATGAAGACCACCCCCGCGGTCCCCCTGAACGTCGCGAAGTACTCCGACATCGGCAAGCTGGCGACTGGGCTGCGGATATCGCCCAGGATCGGCCCTCCGTCGCTGTGGTTCATCAACGACATGTCGCCGATGGTGATGTGCATCGGGCTGAAGAAGCGGAACGCCAATCTGATTTTCACGAAGGGATTTCTCGAGAATCTCGAGGACAAGGCTCAGCTAGGCCTCGCGCACAGGGAGATCGAGGAGATTCGGTCGGGCACGACGGCGGCGAACACGGCGCTGGCGGCGCTCCTGTGGTTTATTCTGCTGCCGGGACGCATAGGCACCGTTCTGATCGGCAAGAGACCCGGCGAGCCGAATGTCGTAGGCACCCTGCTCAATCTCGTGCCCGCGTTTCTCATGGGCTACGCGTGCGCGCTGGTCGGTTTCAGCAGGACGAGGGTTCATGCGACGGACGCGGCGACCCTCATGCGCCTTGAGAATCCGGACTACCTGCCGTACGCCCTGATGAAGCTGCAGGAGATGCTCCTGAGAGCGCCGCTCGATTGTGATCTGTCACTGGGCGCCTGCTGCGTGGTGAACCCCAAGAGCCGCGACCCGTACCAGGGGCTCTTCAAGCTGCATCCGACGACCCCGAAACGCATCGACCGGCTGAGAATACGCGCCAAGGCGTCGCGCCTGCGCTTCAACCGATAGTCTCGACTGCCTCCGCACTGCGGTATCGAAAACCTGGAAGGCTCTGCGGACGGGCAGGTCGACCTATCCCGAGCCCTTGCGGGATTCCTTCTCCCTGCACTTCGCGCAGACTCCGAATATGACCATTGTGTGACGCTCGGGAGCGAATCCGGTCTCCCTGCAGATGCGGGACTGGCAGTCTTCCAGCTCCGGGGAGAGGAACTCGAAGATCTCGCCGCAGCGGAGGCATACCAGGTGATCGTGATGCTCGCCGGAGTGGACATGCTCGAAACGCCGCTGCGAGGTCCCCAGCCTCATGTGCTTCACCAGACCGGCCTCGGCGAGAAGGTCGAGCGTGCGGTACACCGTCGCACGGCTGGCGCGTTTGCCGAGCCTGCGCAGCCGCGCCACCAGCTCGTCCACATCCAGATGCCCATGATGCCTGAAGACCTCCTCGAAGACGATCCGCCGCTGCGCAGTCAGCCTCAGTCCCCGACTCCTCAGGAACGCTTCGAGCCTCTGCCGCTCCTCATCGAGCCCGGGCTCGCCCGATGACTTGTCACGCCCGGCCGATGTCAATGCGCACGACCTTTCTTCGACGGCTTCGCACCGATCCGAGATTACCCCTCCGGGGAATCTCAGTCAAGAAGGCTCGCGCCGTTGATGGGATGAAACAGGTGAATCTTGTCGGGATCGGGCCTGAGCTCGACGAGCTGACCGGTGAACACCGAGCGACCCGGCTCGACCATCGCGAGCCACTCATCGCCCTCGACGTCCAGCCGGACGACCAGCGCGCCCGGAATCGCGTCAACCCTGGTGATCTTCGCCAGATTGATCACGGTGGGGTCGCCGGTCTCGTACGCGCGCACCCTGAGGTCCTCGGGACGGATTCCGAGAATCACGCTGTCCCCTTCCCTGCTCGTCAGGTGTCTCTTCACGTACTCGCTGACGTTGAAGCCGTACCGGCCGCTCCTGAGAAGCACGAACGGCCCGTCGCGCTCCACCCTCACCGTCCGATAGTTCATCCTCGGGAAGGCGAGGAAATCGGCGACAAGCCGCGACGCCGGCGCGTTCATGCACTCGCGCAGTGAGCCCTCCTGGATGATCCCGCCCTGTGCGAAGACGGCTACCCTGTCGGAGAGGACATGCACGCACGCGGGGTCGGTCAGGAGGCTTATCCAGGTCGCCCTGTGCCTTCTGAGAAGGTCCTTCAACTCGAGGAGCGCGTCGAGAAGCATGCCGGGCTTCCAGGAATCGTCGTCATGCCGGCTGCGAATGCACGGCACAGGTAGTTTTTGTATCAACAAAAGGTCGAAGCCGACGAGGAGGATTCGCGCGGCGGCAAGGATCGTGGACGCCGCCGGGTCCAGCGATTCCGCCCGCATGTTGCCCAGCCCGGCGAGCATGCCGGTCTGAAGCTCCTGCTCGACCAGAAACACCTCGTCCCCGACCTCAAGCGCGCGTCTCTTGAGGGCGAGCTCGAGATTCTCGCGTACCGTCCGACCCGGAATGACGCCCGGGACATCGCCGAGCACCCGGACCGGCCGCTTTCTCGCGGGCATCGGGTCGATGCGCCTGCCGTTCAGTACGATCTCGCCGGAGAAATCCGCGCGGCCCGTGATCGCGTCCGCCAGCACCCTCGGAAGCTCGCCGTCATCCGAGAGCACCGAAAGCCCCCTCAAGCGCTCCAGCTCGAGGTTGACGGTCAGCCCGAATTCCCCCATGGGCTGCTTCAGAGGAAGCCCGGTTATCTCGAGATATGCCATGGCGCAAGAATGAACGTTTCAACCATGCAGGGACATCCGGCCGTCCTGCATGGCGGCTTCCTCTAGTATATCGGCAGACAGGCGAATGTGCTAAGCCCCCGCTTCCCGGGTTATAGCTTCCTCTGCCAGAACCAGCTCCTTGTGCCGCCTCCAATCCGCCTCAGGCGGATTGGAGGTGTATCACCTAATGTTGACTTCCCCACGACCTCGAATCCATACGGAATTGCAGAGCGATCCATGGTCAACATTAGATCATGCACCTCCAAGCTCCGCTTGGAGGCGGCACACGATCATCGCCAGAACCAGCTCCTTGTGGCGCCTCCAAGCGAGCGGAGCGAGCTTGGAGGTGTATCACCTAATATTGACTCCCGCACGACTTCGAATCCATACAGAATTGCAGCGCAGTCTGTAGTCAACATTAGACCATGCACCTCCAAGCTCCGCTTGGAGGCGCCACATGATCGCAAAATGCTCTGCGAATCACTGCACTCCGGTTCTTCGATGCAGGAGGTTTTCGAGGGCTTTCTTTGAGTCGGCCTCCACTTTTGCGTGGAGGCTCTCGCCGTGGGAGTCCATCGTCACGGTGCAGGGGAAATCCTTGACGCTGACGATCCAGAACGCCTCGGGCGTGCCGAACTCGAGCTTCTTGACGTCAAGCACTTCGGTCATCGTGCACGCGAGCTCGGCCGCGCAGCCGCCGGTCGCGTGGAGATATACCGCTCCGTACTCCCTGCACGCCTGCAGCGTCTTCGCGCCCATCCCGCCCTTCCCGATGACTCCTCGCACCTGGTAAAGCCTGATGACATCCGCCTCGTACGGCTCCTCGCGGATGCTCGTCGTCGGTCCCGCGCAGACCATGTACCATTTGTCCTTGACCTTCTTCACTATCGGCCCGCAATGATAGATGACCGAGTTCTTCAGAAGCGGCTCGAGGTCCTTCGGTTTCTGGCTGACCATGTATTTGTGACCCGCGTCGCGCGCCATGACGATGGTCCCGTTGAGCAGGACCTCGTCGCCCACATGGAGCGAGCGGATAGTGGCCTCGTCTGTCGGCAGATCTATTCTTCTCATGATGCTCACCTCAAATTCGCTCTCTTATTCATACTCATATGTCTTAGTTCCCTCGTCGTGACCCTTCGTGCCTTCGTGCCTTTGTGGTTATCTTATGTTCAGCTGCTGTATCTCGCCTTCTCGCCGCTGATCGTCATCTGGCAGCGCCGCGCGCTCCAGCACAGGTACGAAACCGAGACGAAATAGCACGCCGGCAGACGGTGCAGCTTCGCGATCTTCACCCCGAGCACGGTCGTCCTGCCGCCGTACCCCATCGGGCCGATCCCGAGGCTGTTGCAGTCCTTGAGCAGCTTCTTTTCGAGCCCGGCCAGGTCCGGATCGGGATTCGCATCGTCCAGCTTGCGGAACGCCTGTCTTTTCGCCTCGGCCATGCCGGTATCGCGGTTGCCGCCGATGCCCACGCAGATCACACCGGGCGCGCAGCCCTTGCCCTGCGCGCGCCACACCGCGTCCAAAACGCACTTGTAGACCCCGTCGAGGTCGCGATCGGCGCCCAGCGAGCCTTCCGGAAGCTTGTACTGGATGCCGCAGTTCTCGCTCCCCCCGCCCTTGAGCATGAGGTCGAACTGCCAGGTCTTCTTCCTCCATGGATGGAAATGGAGAATGGGCGAGCCGAGGCCGAGATTGTTGCCCGAATTCTTGCCGGTGACGGGATCGACCGCGTTGGGTCGCAGGTAGCTCATGTCGGTCGCCCTGGCGATTGCACGCTCGATGGCTTTCTCGACCGGGAGAATCTCGGCGCCGTCGGGATACTGGATGTGCCAGACAAGCGCCCCGGTATCCTGACAGAGCGGGAGGCCTTCGCGCCTGGACAAATCGACGCTCGAGAGCATCGTTTTGAAAGCGGTCTTGGCGGGGCTTCCGGCTGTCTCGCGACGATATCCCTCCTCGAGCGCGGCCTGGACGTCCGGGGGCAGGTCGGTCGACGCTCTGCGGATTAGTTCGAGAAGATGTTTTTCCAATTCTCTGGCGTTCACGGTGAAACCTCAGCCAATGCCGGATTTTGAAGAGAGGCATTATAGTACTTTCCCGATGCGGAAACCACAGGACGTCACTCCCCGGCCCTCTCTCCACAAGTGGAGAGGGGGAGCGGGGAGTGAGGCAGCCCCAGGTTAAAATCTGCTATGATGACCGCCTGGGAAGAGCTCGAAGAGAGAGAACCGATGGCATACAAGGATCTCGGTCAATTCATCTCGCGCCTCGAGCAGGCGGGCGAGTTGATCAGAATCGCGGACCCGGTTCGCGCTGAGCTGGAGATCACCGCCTGGGCGGATCGCATGATGAAGCAGCCCGAGGGGGGGAAGGCTCTGCTTTTCGAGAAGGTCATCAGGGTCGGCGAGAGCGAGCCGTGCGACATCCCCGTGCTTGTCAACGCATACGGCAGCAAGCGCAGGATGGCGTGGGCGCTCGGGGTCGAGGATATCGAGGAGATTCCCGCGCGCATCCGGTCGATTCTCAAGCCGGAGATTCCGTCCGGGTTTGTCGACAAGATGAAGAAGATCCCGCAGCTTGTGGAGCTGACTCAGTATCCGCCGAGAATCGTGGATTCGGGTCCGTGCAGGGATATCGATGTACATCCAGCGCACCTCACCAGGCTGCCGGTCTGCGTATGCTGGCCCGGCGACGGCGGCGCGTTCTTCACGCTGCCGCAGGTGATCACGAAGAGGCTGTCGGACGGCGTGCGGAATGTCGGGATGTATCGGATGCAGGTGTACGATGAGAGAACGACCGGAATGCACTGGCACATTCATCACGGCGGCAGCAGCCATCTGCAGGAATATCTCGAGGCCGGGAAGCGGATGGAGGTGGCGGTGGCGCTGGGAGGCGATCCGGCCCTCGCATACTGCGCGAGCGCGCCGCTGCCCGAGGGGATCGACGAGTACCTGTTTGCGGGGTTCCTGAGAAAGAAGCCGGTCGACCTGGTCAGGTGCAAGACTGTGGACCTCCAGGTCCCCGCGGAGGCGGAGATAGTGATCGAGGGATATGTCGACCCCGACGAGACGCGGCTGGAAGGGCCTTTCGGAGATCATACCGGATTCTATTCGCTCGTGGATGACTATCCGGTATTTCATGTGACCGCGATCACTCATCGCAGCTCGCCGGTATATCCGCATACGATTGTGGGTCGTCCCCCGATGGAGGACTATTACATGGGCTGGGCGACGGAGCGGATTTTCCTTCCGCTCATACAGACGGTGCTGCCCGAGATAGTCGACTATTCGCTCCCGGCGGAGGGGATTTTCCATAACTTCGTTTTCGTGAGCATCAGGAAGCGCTACCCGGGTCACGCATTCAAGGTGATGAACGGGATATGGGGGCTGGGGCAGTTGATGTTCTCGAAGTTCATAGTCGTGGTCGATGACTGGGTCGATGTGCGGAATACGTCAGAGGTGCTGTGGGTTCTGGGCAATCACTGCGAGCCCGAGAGGGACACACTGGTGACCCGCGGCCCGCGCGACGCGCTTGATCACGCCTCGCCGCTCGCGCATTTCGGAAACAAGATGGGATTCGACGCCACGAAGAAATGGCCCGAGGAGGGGCACATGCGCAAGTGGCCGGATCGCATCGTGATGAGCGACGATGTCCTCGAGCGGGTAAGCGAAGCCTGGCGCGGACTGAACCTGCCGTGATACTTGCCGGCGGAAAAGACCCCAAGAAAATCGGGGCGATGTTCTCCTCCATCGCGCCGACGTACGATTCGCTCAACAACATATTGAGTTTCTGGCAGGATGTGAAGTGGCGTCGGCGGCTCATTCGGGGAGCGGACCTTCCTCACGACGGGCTGGTCCTCGACCTGTGCACCGGCAGCGGCGACATAGCCCTCGGGTTCCTCACGGACCGTCTGGATTTCGAGGGATTTGTGTACGGGATAGATTTCTCCGCGCTGATGATAGACATAGCACGCTCGAAGCTGGCGAGGCTCGGCGCGCCGTATCCGCGCATGATAGAGTTTCTGATGGGCGATGCGCTCAATCTCAGCTTTCCGGACGACAAGTTCGATGTTGTGACGGTGGGATTCGGGGTGCGCAACTTCGTGAATACCGAAGAGGGAATGAAGGAGATTTTCAGGGTCTTGAAAGGTGGAGGCCAGGCGAATATATTGGAGTTTTTCAGGGACGGGATAACATTCGTACCTGTGCGGCTGTACACCGACATCATCGCGCCATGGCTGGGGAACATGATATCCCAGGGCAGGGCGTATTCGTACCTGCGGAGCTCGGCGAGCCGGTTCTATCGGGTGAGGGAATTCGAGGAGCTTCTGTGGGAGATCGGGTTCAGCGACATCGTATGGGAGCGGATGATTTTCGGTGTCGCGTACATAGTGAGGGCCAGGAAGTGATGAGTGCATGAAGAGCATCGTGGTCGGAGTCACAGGCGCGAGCGGGTCGATATACGCCCGCAGGCTGGTCCAGGTGCTGTGCGAGCTCGATGTCCACGTGCACCTGGTGTTGTCGCGTCACGCACTGAAGGTTATAACGATTGAGCTCGAGCCGCTGGGTCTGAAGGCTGGGGAGGAGATCAAGTTCGAGGTCCTGAGGTACTTCCAGGGAGACAGCATCACTTTTCACGGATACCAGGATTTCACGGCGCCGATCGCATCCGGCAGTTGCCGCACCGACGGGATGGTGATCTGCCCGTGCACCGCGGGGACGCTCGGACGGGTGGCGAACGGGGTGAGCACGAACCTTCTTGATCGCGCGGCTGATGTTACGCTGAAGGAGCGACGAAAGCTCATCTGCGTGCTCCGGGAAATGCCTTATTCGATCATCTTGATAGAGAACATGCTGAAATTGAGTCGGGCCGGCGGGGTCATCATCCCTGCGAGCCCGACGTTCTATCACGGTCCCGAGACCATCGCGGACCTGGTCGACAGCGTCGTCGCCAGGGTGCTAGAGCACCTGGGGCTTGAGTCCGAGCTCAAGGTTAAATGGGATCCTGACAGATCATGACTTTCGCCTCATCGCAGAACACCGCCCTGTCCGGATCGCCTCACACGGCGCGGCTCCCTCTGATCAGCCGCGTATTAGCGGTGCTCGGCGACATCAAGTTCGCCCACACACTCTTCGCGCTCCCATTCGCGTTGCTTGCCGCGCACCTCGCCTTTGTCACGACGGGCGGGTACCGCCTGGGCACGCTTGCTGCAATCCTTGTGTGCATGGTCAGCGCTCGAACAGCAGCCATGAGCTTCAATCGATATCTTGACCGCGACCTCGATTCAGTGAATCCCAGAACCCGGGATCGCTCGATCCCTTCCGGTCGCGCCCGGCCCGCGGACACGCTCGCGGTGGTGGCGGCGTGCGCGCTCATTTTCATCGCGGCGTGCTGGTACCTCGGCCCGCTGCCGCTCGCGCTGAGCGTACCGACCATCGCCTTTCTTCTGGTGTATTCCGCGAGCAAGCGCTTCACGACGCTTACGCATGTATGGCTAGGGTCGGCTCTGGCGATCGCTCCAACCGGGGCATGGATCGCGGTCACTGGAGGCTGGTCGTGGCTACCGGTGGTTCTTTCGGCGGCGGTTGTGTTCTGGGTCGCGGGATTCGATGTAATATACGCATTGCAGGATGTCGATTTCGACCGCAGGCACCGCGTGTTCAGCATTCCGGCGAGGTTCAGCGAAAAAGCGGCTCTATGGAGCGCGCGTCTGATGCATCTGGCTGCATTCATCGCACTTGCGGCTTTCGGATGGCTGGCGGGCATCGGATGGCCGTACTGGACCGCGCTCGCGCTGGTAGCGATCCTGCTTGCCGTGGAGCATTCCATTGTCAGACCCGGGGACCCATCTCGAATCGGCATAGCCTTTTTCACAATTAACGGAGTCATAAGCATCCTGATTTACCTGAGCGCTCTTGCGGCTTCGTTGGTTGGCTCGCTTGAGACGGGGGGAGGCGGGCTGTAGTGATCGACGAGCGCGAATTGCTGGAGCGGATTGACGATCTGATCACCGCGGTCTATCGGGACCGAAGCGTGAAGCCGTGGGAGTCCGGGCGGAGCCTTGCGGCGCAGTTCGAGAAGCTGTTCCGCGATCGCCTTCCCAAATGGCCGCTCAGGAACCAAACCGACCTGGTGTACGGTAACTCGACCGCGCTTGCCTTCCTTCTTCATCCCGGGCATTACATCGGGGTCGCCACGCGTGACGGGATCGAGGTCAGAATCCGCAGGCTTGGCGGCCAGTGCTTCCAGGCGCTCGTCGAGATCAGCCACCTTGGCCCGTTCGCCCGCATCAGGTTCACAAGGGAGAGCCTGGACGAAGATACCGGCGGCATCGCCTACGAGGAGCAGGAGACGCCGTTCCGCGACGAGGACGCCGAGTTCCTCTATCTTGTGAAGACAGTTCTTGCGGAGGAAGGCATTGAGGTGCTGCCGAGGGATATTCTCGATACGCCGGTGCCGGATGTGCAGTTGGACATAACAGAGCTTGGCAGCGCGACTGTCTATCATTGTCTATTTGAAGAATAGCAGGGGTATTTTCGGGAGATTCACCCGTGACGGATATCGCGAACATGATCGTATCGGATCCCGCGCTGGATAGGGTGATCGGAAAGGTCGCCGATGGTGAGCGGCTGTTGCGCGAGGATGGTCTGCTTCTTGAGAAGACGCGGGACCTTCATACCGTCTGGATGCTTGGGGATTCCCGGCGGTCTCAGATGCACGGGAATCGGGCCGGTTACATCATCAATGCCCACATCGATTACACGAACATCTGCACATCAGGATGCCGCTTCTGCGCCTTCGGACGCAGGCCCGGAGCGGAGGGCGGATTCGTGGTGACGCCCGAGGAGGCGGTCGAGCGTGTCCCGGACGGCGTTGACGAAATCCACCTGGTCGGGGGGCTGAATCCGGATTTATCGCTCGACTACTTCATCCGGCTGCTCTCCGCGCTGCGGGAAGCGTACCCGCAAGCCACTCTGAAAGCTTTCACCGCCGTCGAGCTGCGCGCTCTTGCGGACCGGGAGAAGATGGAAGTCAAACAGCTTCTCCTGGAACTCAAGGAAGCGGGCCTGGGGATGATTCCCGGAGGCGGGGCGGAGATTTTCGACGAGGAAACCAGGCGAAGCATCTGCCCGAATAAGGCCGACGCCGAAGAATGGCTTGAGATTCACAGGGCGGCGCACGAGCTCGGAATTCCATCGAATTCGACGATGTTGTACGGCCACGTGGAGAAGGCCGAACACAGGGTCGATCACCTTCTGCGACTAAGGAAACTGCAGGATGAGACGGGCGGGTTTGTCGCCCACGTTCCCCTGCCCTACCTCAGAGGCGCGAACGAGCTCGCGACCGTCGCCGGTCCGCCGGACGGCTCGCTCGATCTGCGGCAGGTCGCGCTCGCAAGACTTCTGCTGGATAACGTTCCGCATGTCAAGGCTTACTGGAGAGCGCTGGGCGTGCGCATGGCGCAGGCGGCTTTGAGAGCGGGGGCGGACGATCTGGACGGATCGATAGCGAGAGAGGATGTCATGCATGAGGCCGGAAGCGATGCGCCCCGCTCACTGACCGCCGACCGTCTGGAGCGTCTTATCTCGGGCGCGGGGCTTGAGCCGTACAGAAGGGACTCCATGCACAGGCCGATCAAGGAGGTTTACAGGTGAACAAAGGGCTGAGGCTCGGGGCGGTTCAGTATCTCAACGCGGAACCGCTCGTGTGGCCCCTCGAGAATGCGGTCATCAGCCATACCCACACGATCGTTCGCGCAGTGCCGTCGAAACTCGTCCGCATGCTTCAGAACGGCGAGTTTGACTGCGCCCTCGCCCCGATAACCTGCCTGATGGACGAATCGAGCCTGGTGGGGATCCCGGAGGTCGCGATCGCCTGCCGCGGACCGGTCGCCAGCGTCCTTCTGTTCCATAACGATCCACTGAAGAAGCTCACGACAATCTGGCTCGATCCCGCCAGCGGCACAAGCAACCTGCTGGTCCGCATTCTGAGGGATCGCGCCTCGGCTGATCCGTGCAACTACATCAAGCTGGCGGGCGATGAAGCCCCGTCGGTGGACGACCTCCCCCCCAACACCGGACGACTGATAATCGGCGACGAGGCGCTCCGCCAGTCGAGATTGAGGACAGGGAAAGCGCGCTTCTCGGACCTCGGGGAGCTCTGGAGGGATCGAACAGGCCATCCGTTCACCTTCGCCAGATGGATCGCACGAAGCGGAGAGATCGCGGGAGAGCTTCGATCGCTCTTCGTACAGGCGCGGGACTGGAGCCTTCTGCACCTTCACGAGCTGATCGAGCCGCTCGCGGAGAAGTACAGCTTCGATCCCGAGACGGTCGACAGGTATCTCAGGGTGAACATCACTTACATGCACGGACCGCGCGAGCAGGCCGGCGAAAGGGAATTCTTCCTGCAGGCAGGAAAACTGCGATAGTCGGTGGCGTCCACATGCGAGTCTCCGAGCATGTGGACGTTCTGGTGCTCCTCATGTACGATGCGATTCTCGAAAAGGTGCACTCGGACTCCCGTCTCACAAGGGAGGAATCCGGATGGTGTCTGTCGGAAGACGCCGATCTGTGGGAGCTCGGGCGACTGGCTCACGAAGCCCGATGCAGACTGCATCCCCCGGAACGGGTGACATACCAGGTCGATCGGAACATCAACTACACGAACATCTGCATCACCGGCTGCCGATTCTGCGCGTTCAGCCGTCCGCCGGGACATCCCGAGGGCTGGGCGCTGACGATCGATGACGTCCTGGAGAAAGTCTCGGAGACGCTTGCGATGAACGGCACCGGAATTCTCCTCCAGGGCGGACACAACCCGGAGATACCGCTGGGGTACTACACCGACATGCTGTCGGCGATCAAGTCGAGATTTCCGACCATTCACATCCATGCGTTCTCGCCGCCGGAGACTGTCGCATTCAGCCGGTTCTTCAATATGTCGATCGAGCAGATCCTCAGGAGGCTGATTGAGGCGGGTCTGGACAGCCTTCCGGGCGGCGGCGCGGAGATACTGGTCGAGCCCACCCGCGGCAGAATCACTCCGCGAAAGTGCACGGGTGGGCAATGGCTTGATGTCATGCGCACATGCCACCAGATGGGCTTGAAGAGCACCGCGACAATGGTGATAGGATTCGGCGAGACGGTCGAGGAGCGACTTCGGCATCTGCTTGCGATCCGGGATTTGCAGGACGAGACAGGCGGGTTTACCGCGTTCATTCCGTGGACCTTCCAGTCCGCGAACACAGCGATGGAATCGGAAGTCGAGCCCGCGGAGGGAATCGAATACCTTCGCATACAGGCTGCAGCCAGGCTAATCCTGGACAATATCTCCCATCACCAGGTGTCATGGGTGACGCAGGGACTGAGGCTGGGATCGGTCGCGCTGCGATTCGGTGCGGACGATTTTTCGAGCGTGATGATGGAGGAGAGGGTGGTGGCGTCCGCCGGAGCGGGCGCAAGGACGAATGTCGGGGAAATGTGCGCTATCATCAGGGCGGCGGGATTCGAGCCCGTGAAGCGTCTGACTCTTTATCAGAATATCGTCCATGGCTGAACGATTCGCGATATGCGCCGGGACCCTCATCCCCATGAACGGTCCTCCGATCGCCGATGGGGCCGTGCTCGTCGCGGGCGACCGCATCGAGCAACTGACGGTGCGCTCGCAACTGCCTTCCGATGTCCCGCGCGAAGAGCATCCGAAAGGCATTCTTCTGCCCGCATTCGTTAACGCGCACACTCACATCGTGTACACCGCGTTCAGGGGTCTTGCGGACGATGCGGATTTTTATACATGGATCACCGGGCACATAATCCCGCTCGGTATCGATCAGCGCGAGGCCGAATGCCGCGACAGCGCGCGGCGGGGAATAACCGAGTGTTTCCGCAACGGGATAACCACGCTTGGTGAGCAGCATTACACGCCGTGGGGCCGCGACGCGATGCTCGAGCTCGGCATGAAAGGCGTGTTCTTCTACGAGGTCTTTGGACTCACCACGCTGAACCTCGCACGGAGCGTCGAGCGCGACCGCGCGATGATCGAGAATCTTGCCGCCGGGGCGACGGATCGGCTGCGGACCGGGGTCGCGCCCCACGCTCCGTACTCGGTCACTCCACCTATGGCCGCGATGGCTCGCGAGATGGCCGAGAGGCATCGTTTGCCGATCTCAACCCACATCGCCGAGACCCGCGACGAGATCGAGCTCTTTCTGAGGGGCGAGGGCAAGTTCGCGAATGTGCGACGCGCCGCAGGGATTCCGCACCCGGACCCGAAATGTACGCCGCTCAGATATTTCGATGATCTTGGCTTGCTGACGCCGAGGACTCTGATCGTCCATGGAGTGCATCTTTCGGATTCAGACCTGAATATAATCGCCGACCGCGGCTGCACCATGGTCACCTGCCCGACATCAAACGCCAAGCTGGGCGCGGGAATCGCCAGGGTCGGACCCTGGACGAACCGGGGCATCCCGGTGTGCATCGCGACAGACAGTCCGGCAAGCGGCGAGACGTTCGACCTCTTCGAGGAGATGCGCAGGTTTGTGCTCATGCAGCGCGCGCTCACCGGCGAAACGGGCGCATTCCCAGCCGAGCAGGTCATTCGGATGGTCACGACCAACCCTGCGAAGGCTCTCGGGATGGAGGCGATGGTCGGCGATCTTCGCGAGGGCTCATGCGCGGACATGATCGTCGTCGAGCCGGACCGCGGCGGCTCGCGAC
>Ga0315296_10000535_pt1 | contig 34799 bp, 21 predicted proteins | sample YL17G14_18_MG_FD_203921 | JGI IMG/M metagenome (GOLD analysis project Ga0315296, IMG submission 203921) | Sediment microbial communities from Yellowstone Lake, YNP, Wyoming, USA - YL17G14_18 | ecosystem: Environmental > Aquatic > Freshwater > Lake > Sediment | place: USA: Wyoming | collected... | reverse complement strand
AATGAAGGAGGGAGAAGCTATTTTCTTTTGCGCTTGATTAAGCTTATGACCGTCCCAAACAGAGCAATTAGTATGGTGTAGGTTGCTACGCGGGATGTTGGAGTTTGTTGGGTCAGCGAGATTGAGTAGCCTCCCACTGGCGCTGAAGGCCTAGAGACGGTGATAATTATGTCTTCGGTGTCAGTTAGGACCCCATCACTCACCTCAAAATGGACACTGGGATAGACTCCAGCCTGCCCAGAGGTGGGTTGCCAGCTAAAGACGCGAGTAGTAGGGTTAAAGGTGGCTCCTGGAGGGAGGTTGCTTGCTGAGTATGTTAGAGTTTGAGTGGGTATGTCAGGATCTGACGCTGTTATGGTGAACTGTAAAAGAGCGCCCTCATTAATCGTTTTAGGTCCAATTGGACTTAACACAGGCGCTACGTTGACTTCATATACGGTCACCGCAATGATTTCATAGTCTATGGCGACGCCATCTGAAACTGTGACGTTTATGTTGTAAACTCCTGGACCTTGAGCTTCGGTAGGAGTCCAAGTGAAGGCACCACCACTCGTAATAGAAGCACCAGACGGCGCACTCAGTCCCAGCGAAAAGGTTAGAGTCTGCGTCGGTATGTCGGCGTCAGTTGCCGTGGCGGTGAAGGAAAGTGTAGCAAGCTCATTAACTGATTTAGGTCCAATATAGGCTAGCACAGGCGGTGAGTTTTGGATGGTAACTTCATCCCAATCTGGAGGGCCATCTGATCCGTGGGGGGTGACAACGCACTTCCATACGTCACCCACTGTTGTTGCGGATGCTGGCAACGTGTTTGTTGTATATGCTGGTTGAAGGATACCATTCTTATACCATTCGTAGGTGTAGGTTACCGTGTCACCGTCTGGATCGATACTTGGAACAACAACAGTGCAGGTCAGATCATCTGTTGTGAGGGGGAAGTCTGGAGTAACGTCCACGACCGGAGCCGTTGGAGAGCTGTTCTGTATGGTTACAGGAGGTGATGTTTGCAAAGCTCCAAAGCTTGTCCCGTCTTTGGGCTTAACTGTAAAGTACCACACCTGACCCTTAGCGGTGGCGCTCGATGGAACAGTTAACAGATCGTTAAAGGCAGGTTGCAAAACGTCGTCCTTATACCACCTAATCTCGGAACCAGATTCTAGATCACCATCAACGTCATAGTAAGTGTAGCTTCCAATCAAGTCGTCAGTCGTGTAGGGGGATGATGGATTGATTGCTAGATCAGAAGCTTCTGGAGGACTGTTTCCTATAACTACCGTCGGCGATGTCTCGAGGTCGCCAAAATCCATCCCATCCTTGGGCTTCACAGTGAAGTACCACGCCTCACCTTTCGCCGTCGCACTGGACGGGACCGTAAGCACGTCGTTGTAAGCTGACTGTAGAACACTATCTTTATACCACCTGATCTCCGTCCCGCCCTCAAGGTCGCCCTCCAAGTCGTAATAATCATAGCTTCCAACCAAGTCATCTTCGGTGACTGGACTTGTGGGAGATATGACGAGGTCACTTGCCACAGGGGGATCGTTAACTGATGTAACAGTCACAGTAGTTGCATCTTCATCCCATAAACCACCAAGGTCAGTAGCTCTAAATGTAATAGTCTCTTGTCCGAACCAGTTAGCCGGGGCTGTGAAAGTAACTACACGAGTGACAGGATTGATAGACACGATTATGTTCACGTTACCCGTGAACGTCCAAATCATTTCTGCATCAGTATTGTCTACATCACTAACGTAATTGTCCAGATCGATGCTGCTATCCGACCCATCCTCAGGAAATGTTACATTGGGTATGTCGCTTACTACTGGAGGGTCGTTGACTGGAGTAACTGTTATGGAGACTGTCGCTATGTTGCTGTAGGCTTGACCGTCGTATGCCTTGAAGGTGAAACTGTCCGCGCCATTATAGTTGAGGGCTGGAGTGTAGATTACGTTTGGAGGAGAGCCTGATAGGCTTCCGTGAGACGGTCCGGTTACTATGAAATAGGTTAGGGGGTCGCTGTCAGGGTCGCTGGCGGTTAAAGTGATGCCTTTGGAAGTGTCTTCCGCAGTAGTAACCGATTGGTCATAAGCCACTGGAGGATTATTTATGGGAATGTAAAGAGAACCTTTAAAGGTTAAGTCATGTGAAAATGGGCTATAGTTTCGATATCCTGGTTTCGTGGAGCCCTTTACTAGTACGCCTTGAGCGTCAAAGTGAACTTTCAATCCGGCGTTCATCGTGGAGCTCGCCGTTATAGTTATAGGAATGTATGCTCGATACGCCCAGTAGGGACCATATGGGTTGCCGGGGGTTGTATAGTATCCGTGGTTAGAAGCAACATCGCCGAAGGGAGCGAGGGCATACGAAGTCGGATAAACACCATGAGGAGAAAGCGTACCGCCGCCAGCCACACTGGGCCACGTAACTTGGCCATAGGTAAACGTGGTTATAGTGGTTGAGCCTATGGTGATGCTGGCTACTTGAGCGGTGTCGTTAACTGCGACAGCGAGATAAACGTCGTATGTAGGATCCGCCCCGCAAGGATTGCTGATAGCGTCAATATAAAGGTTAAAGCTGACAGAACCGCCAGCGGGTACATCGCTGCTCACAACCCAGCTTTCATGTATCCACGTGTCAGAGTGTGAACCGACATATGAGCCCACGTCAGCCCAGAGGCGTAGTAGACTCGGATTAATAACTGGTACAATTTGTGAAACGGAGCTTGCCAAGCCTTCATTGTCGGTGACTGCCAGGGTCACTGTGCGATTTCCACAGTCCTCATAAACATGTGTTATTATAGGGTCTGCCACCGTTGTGACGTTACCATCCCCAAAATCCCACTGATAGCTAACTATGTTGCCATCCGGGTCATACGAAGCTGAGGCATTCAAAGTCACAATTTCTTCTGCGCGGGGCTCAGCTGGTGAGTATGTGAAGGAAGCAACAGGGGCTTGGTTGGGATAGGTAAACATTACATTCTCCACTTTGGTCTGATCTGCCAAAGGTAACGTACTATCATCAACCAACAAGCGAACCGACTTTGAGCTCTGCGAAGTCGTAACGTGAATGTAGTATACCACTTCAAAATAATCTGTCTGGTCAACAACGCTATAACCTGGCCAACCATATGTTCCTATTAATGTTTGCCAAGTATTGCTTACCGTTATAGTGGGCGAGTTTGCAACATCTGTTGCTAAAGTTGTTCTGATTGCATTATCGCTTTTTCTAATCAATATGTCAATATCGCCATGTGCTACAACTGAAAATGCAGATGAACTTCGCATAGCCCTATACGTAACAGTCCATGTGGAGGCTGGAATCGAAACAATTCCACTTAACGGATAGACCCATCTGCCCATCAACTTCCTACCAGTGGTTGCCGCTGATTGTGATAAGGTTGTTGCTGGTCCATCAGCGGATGATAATTTATGTAAGTAATAATTCCCACCGCCTATTGTTGTTGTTTCTGCGTGGGCATATAATGTATTGGTCGAGGTGCCGCTCTCAACTTGTGAAACAAAAAACGGCAGAATTAGAATTAATAGCAAAAGCATAACAACTGCAATAGGTAAGCGCAGCTTCACAGTATCCCTTCTCCCTCGGCACTAATATTTAGTGGTTAAAAGACATTTAAGCATTTTGGAACTAAGTTCTATCTCAAACACCTTTTTGTTGACATAACAATGCGTAGAGCAGGTTTATGGGTCTGTTTTTCCGTAGTTTTCGGCGAGTATGTATAGGTCTTCATCACCTACGTGGTTGTTTATGGTGATGTCTGCTCTTGGGTCTCAGTGTGGGTCGCTTGGATAAGAACCGGTAGGTACTTCGCCCGAACCCCTTGACACCTACCATATCCATCCTTAGAAACCAGTCCAACCCTCTCTACTTCTCAAGATGATGCAAAGCCAAAGAAGGACTAGATAAACCCAACTCTTGATAGACCTGTCTAGGCGAAGCTTTCCTAACCTTAAGCACATAAAGATAGATCTTAAACGTGCATATTCATCAGCAATTTTCCTTTCCAAAAGAGACTCGGCCGTTTCGGCCTCACCTTCATCGCTAGACATAAAATCACAACAAACCATAACTCAAAATAAATATTTTAAACTATCCAAGACACTTGCACAGTCATTTCCCGTAGTTCTTAGCTAAAACAAACAGGTCTTGATAGTCTATTTTTCCATCGTCGTTGAAGTCCGCGTTGGGGTTGTACGCAGGATCATTTATGTCGGTTCCATAAGCCTTGGCTAGAAGGAAAAGATCCTTATAATCAACCCTGCCATCTCCATTAATGTCGCCGGGAATAGTCCTTCCAACAACAGCGATTAACATGAAAGCATTGTTTTCTATATTTGCCTCATCTAAAACTGGTGGCACATATGCGGTTATGTTATATGTTCCTTCTCCTAGAGGCATCCACAAACAGCTGAAATTGAACGAAGTGTCGCCTGAAAGTTGGGAAATGATTGTAGAATTAGTTAATGTGCCATTAATTAGAAGAAGCAGTTCTACATCAGTTTCAGTATTTAATCCTCGATTATAAACGGTGATATTGAGCCATTTAGAGTCGCCCAATCTAACATTTGCTGGCGCCTCTAGAAACACCATCAATTCATGCTGATATTTCCTATAGACAAGACTGTTTTCAAGTATTCGGCTGTAACCCTTCTCATAGGCCCATTCCATAGTTAAAGATGTGGCCACGATCGCGCCTTTACCATATTTGAACTCCAAATACGCAGGGCGTCCCCCTGAATCTACTCTAATTATTATGTTTGCGTTATTTGGATAATTAGTGAAGTATCCATGAGACGTCCAAGACCATTCGTCAAGCTGTGTATTATTTATGGAGTTCGGGACATTTATTAGGGGATGTAGGGGATCGCTGATCGTAACGTAGTTTGAGAAAAACCTCACCCATGTCAAGTTTCCTGGAAGGAAGCTTACCCAATATCCACCGTTAAACCCGCCATCTGCAGCGTGTATCTCCAACATTCCACCAGAATTATTCACATAATCTTCAAACCACCATCTGTATCTTGCCATGTCATTGTAGAAACTTTGATCCTGATCCGAGGCAATGATTACTTTTGAAAAGACCTCTAAGCTGATGAGGCCAAACATCTTTGAACCCAAAACTAGATTGGGTATGCCGACTGATGCAAGAACCTCTTCATTAGCCTTGAACCCCCAGGGGTCAAAATTTTTGAATATTGCAAAGATCAGTTGGTGAACAAGCACGACGGCTTCCTTTTTGTTGTTTACAATGTTTTCCTCCCCATATACAGGCAATGCATACGCACTTACATTATAGGAACCCTCGGCGGTCGGAGTCCATAAATAGCTTAACGTATAGTTGGAGCATTCTGGCAATTGCGGAATCGTGTGTGAAGCTATAATGGTGCTGTTAATCAGAACTTGCAGCTCCACGTCGGTTTCGTTGTTTAAGCCCATATTGAAGACTGTGGCATCAAGCATTACCGATTTGCCGGGGTTAAGAGCTGGCGGGGCTTTTAGGTCCACTATGAGTTCATGCTCAGGCCTTTGATAACGCGACCAAACTATTGCATTATAGAAAAGCTGCAAATGAAATTGATAGTATGAGGGTATAATTTCCAACCACGGAGAGATGTAGACTAATCCTTTATGGACAACAATCGCACATTCCTTATAATGCCCCAAGGCCACGTAGGCTCCTTCGGTGAGATCGCTCGAATCCCAAATTCCATCATCTGGGACCGTGGCCCCGACATCTCGGAAGACATATGGGTTTGGAATGCCAGCAAATAATGGATGCGTCGGCTCTTGTATATGGAGGAGGTCAGTGAAGGCTACGTCCCACCCTATGGTCTCATTCAGCCCGAATAGTGGGGCTAATTTATTGTTGTTGGGAGTATAGTAGTGAAATGTTCCAGAGGTGGCTATTAGCCCATGACCTTCCAGAACATAGCGCGTTATTGCCTCTATCTCTGAGTCGGTAAATTCCCAGGCAAACGCGTTTGAGATGATTAAGGCGTTGGCTCTTGAAGAAACGATGTCACTATACGTTATGTTGTCCTTGTTTAAGGTTGTGTAGTCAACGTATATCATCTGGTTGCCAAACTTTTCCCAGTTGAGGTTTAACTCTTGCCAGACGGCAGTGTCATAGTCTGTTCCAGCTGAGTCGAGAACAACAGCTCTTAATGGAAAACCCACATGAATATAAGTCGTCAGGCGATTGTTTTCCACGTTTGTTTCTCCAAGTGAAGGAACCACATAGGAGGTAACATTATACGTTCCAATTTCTGTTGGGTTCCAAGAAAAACTTATAGTGGCTTTTGCTCCGCTTTCGAGAATCTCAATTGTGGCAGTGTCAATGGGTGTGTCGTTAACGAGTAACTGCACCACTATGTCGGTTTCGGTGCTAATGCCAAAGTTGAACACGGTGGTATTGATAAACCCTACACCCATGGGCTCGACGTAAGGTGGCGTAACCCAATCGAGGATCATCAAGTCATGGTTTGGCAAGCCTGTTTCAAGTGCTTTTCTTGCATTAACTCTTCCATACCCATAATAAACATCAAAGCCAGAATTACCCAAATCATCAGCGGTATGTCGCAGGTGAAGTCGAACCTGATGACTTGTCATGTTTGGAAAGCAACTCCAAATCAAAGCAGCCACCCCAGAAACATGTGGAGCCGCCATCGAGGTTCCGCTTTTATATCCATAGGAATAGCCTAAAACCGTAGAGTAAATATCCACTCCTGGGGCAGCAAGTTCCACCCAGTCTCCGAAACTGGAGAAGGAAGCTCGCCTATCAGATTCGTCTGTTGCTGTTACAGCAATAACTTCTGGATAAGCTGCCGGATACATCTTTTGACTGGTGCCCATATTTCCAGCTGCAGCAATAATCAATACATCTCGGTCATAAGCGTATTTTATGGCGTTGTGAATGAGTTGGCTGTCGGTGTCGCCTCCCCAGCTGTTGCTAAGAATGTGTGCTCCTTGGTCAACTGCGTGAATGATAGCGTTGGCTAGGTCGTCTTCGTACCCGTATCCATAGCGGTCTAATGCTTTTTCAGCCATGATTTGGACTTGCGCCAGTCCAGCTATCCCAAGGCTATTGTTTATTACCGCACTTATAATGCCAGCAACATGTGTGCCGTGTCCATGGTCATCCATAGGATCCGGATCATCGTTTGTCCAATCGTAGCCAAGCGGCACGTAGTTGGCGGTCAAATCTGGATGCTTCCAATCAATTCCAGTGTCGATAACTGCTACGAGGATGGATTTTTCACCACGTGTTATATTCCAAGCATAATCTGCCTGTATCATTGATGACCCCCACTGCAGGCTCCAGCTGGGATCGTTGGGAACATAGTTTAGTTGGAACTTTAGGTTTGGTTCTATGTAGCGTGAGATTTTCGATGCTTGGGATAGAAAATGGGGTGCCTCTTTTAATGGAACGTTTGCTATCACGGCCTCTAGTTTCTCTCCCATCGTGATGGTGTTTGAGACTTTGCCACCTTTCTCGGCGACAATATTGAGTAACTCGTTGTAACCGAGCCTTGAGTTGTCAAGCCCGATCACCATTTCAATAAATTCTTCATCCATACAAGCCTTGTCACGCCACTGGTTGAACCAGTTGAAGTCGCATGTGGGTTTTGAGGAATCTGGAGGCACATTGCCTTCTGTTGTTGCGGCTGGTTTGGTGGGATTGATATTAATGTATAATATGGAGAATGGCCACATCAAGATGACTAGCAAAATCAATACTAAACCAAAACATCTGATGAGTTTCAATTCTGTCCTTCTCCTTCCTCGTTAATTAAGATGTAATCTCTTACATAAAGAAGTTTTGACTCAAACCTAACCCATAAGCAACGTACACCAGCGGACAAAAAGGTAAATAGTTTCTTTAAGAAATTATAAAGGAGATCTATGAGTGATTACTGGAGGCAGGATGACATGTCCAGAAAAGAGACTTTTATGGTTGTAGTTTTGATTTGTTTGCTGCTCGTTTTTTTCGAAGCTAAGTTTGTTGCTCTTGTAACAGCAAGCCCTGGCGTCATTAGAGTCCCAACAGACAAACTCACAATACAAGAAGCTATAAATGCAGCGAATCCGGGAGATATTATACAAGTGGCTTCTGGAACGTATCATGAACATTTAATTGTGAACAAGAGAGTATCGCTTTTGGGAGAAAGTTCTGCTACAACCATTATTGATGGTGACGAAAATGGAACCGTTATCACAATTTCTACTTCCAATGTCATAATTAATGGATTTACAATACAACATGCGGGTGGCTGGTCCTACATGTGTGGAGTACTCCTTTTTAACTTAAACAACAGTGTGATCAGCAACAATAAAATAGTTGAAAATGAGTATTGTGGCTTGGAAATAAAAGCCCCATCAAGCCACAACATTATTGAAGGCAACATAATAGCTAACAATACAAGAGGTTGTTTGATTAACTCCCAAAATAACAATTTTTATCGAAATAGCTTCATAAATAACACATACCATGTTTTAGTTTACGCATCAACGAGCTGGGATAATGGTGCGGAGGGTAACTACTGGAGTGATTACGACGGCACGGATGCCGACGGAGATGGGATAGGGGACACAGCTTACTCGGGATGTGTGCAAGATAAGTATCCCTTGATTGAACCATGGACTTTGACTAGGGTTTTTCCTGTTGGATTTTATAATATAAGCGTGCAGAGCGACTCCACTGTTGCCTCGTTTAATTTTAACGGCACCTCAAAAGAAATAGGCTTTCGAATGACAGGCCCTTCTGGTGCGAGCTTTTTCTGCGATGTTGTTGTGCCGAAAGCACTTTTGAATGCATCGACATCAGAAAGGTGGCGTGTCCTATTAAATGGCACCGAAGTTCATGTTGATGCCGAAACGGCAGAAGATTGCGATTTACTACATTTTACAGGACATTTTAGCAGGCTTGAGGTTCAAATACAAGTGGTTGCTGCAGAAGCTGCTAAAGGTGTAGATTTCAGACTTTACGCTTTAACGGCTGGGATAGCAATTGCGATGGTTGCAACTATATTTTTTATCCGAATGAAGAAACAATCAAGAGGAGAAAAATTAAAAGTTCGTTAATAAATGCCCTTAACAAAATTTTACCCTTAGCCTCTCATTTCTTGATAAGCTTAAATGTTTATTCCATTAAATCGAATAGCAGAAGCTTCCATAAGATTCTCTGTATAAAAAAACTTTATGGAAAAAGTTCCATAGCACTTTTATATAACTTATTTCTACTTCTGTAGTGCGGGAGGCCTTATGACTAATTAGGTTCAACGCTGCGAGGCACAGCAGATTCTTTCCTTTCATACCTGCTTCCCGCAAAAATTTCGTGATGACGTTTTATATTTATGCAATTGCGAAGGAAACTGATGTTTCAGGGCAATATGGGACACCTCCGTATTCCGGAAGATTAGTGTACGCATTGGCGAAAACAACGCTTGGCCCAAAAAATGCCCAGTCTGGAATTTGGAGATCTACAATGAAGATCTCAAGTGTCCCTGATGGAACAGCCCAGCTTGGCAGTATTGTAAGTCCTACTGGTACACCTTTGGCGTCGTAAGCCACGATTGTAAATGTTGCAACTTTTGAGGTGAAAGCAATATTGAGGACTGTAAAGTTAAAGAAAACATGTTCACCCCTCATGAAGCTTATTTTACTTTGACCAGCGTGATCAATTGTCTTAAACTCTTTAATCTCAACTATCCATCCAAATTTAAAAGTGAGCGTGTCCTCCACCACCAAACCTAAGACCTCAACCCAAGCCCTAATGTGCCAAACCCCAAACAATTGTTCAGGGTCTTCAGTGCCTGGCCATGGAATTCTAAACCTTACAGTGGCTATCCCATTTTCGTCAGTACTGTTTGTCCTGTAAAATATGCCTCCCAAGGGATCGAGAACCTCAAAAGCAACCATTTTATAAGCAACAGGTTCAAAATCATAAGTCACATACGCATAAAGGATAACCTCTTCCTGAGGCCCAAATGCATCGCTGGGCATGTGGGGACCTTTACCGCTATACGGATCCGGTTTCTGAGTGTAAACATCAATCATAATTCCTGTAACCCTGAAAGTTAAGGTGTCGCTGACAATCTGTTCCGAAATGGAAGCTATTGCAAATGCTTTCCAGATGCCAATGATTTTTTCCTGGGGGCCTGTCACAGGTATGGAGAAATTTGCCTCTGCAACACCTAATCCGTTTGTCTCAGAGGTTCTAATAAGTACAGTTGCACCAGTGGGATCGAGAACCTCAAAAGCAACCATTTTATAAGCAACAGGTTCAAAATCATAAGTCACATACGCACAAAAGAAGACTTTTTCGCTTGGGGCAAAATTTCCGCTTGGTTCATTGAGTCCTTCCCCACCCCTCTGGGTGTAAATGTCTATCCATGGACCAGAAGGATAAGGAATTACTGTTACCAATTTGGAAATAAAATTGCTCTCTCCAATGTTGTCTGTTACTGTTAGGGTTACTGTGTAGTTTCCAGGTGACATGTAAGCATGATATGTTATTGGGTCAGTTTCAGTAACTGGAGGCGAACCATCACCAAAATTCCATCGGTAGCTGGTGATATACCCATTAGTAGACTTCGAGGCTGATGCGTCAAAGTTTACGGTGAAATTTGTGTATGGGATGATTGGAGTAAAAAAGAAAGACGGCTTTACAACGTCACTAATTGTTTGCCTTGGGTTTTCCAATAAAGGAAAAATGGAACTTGCCATTGGATTTATAAAGTAAAATATTAAAATTGAGCTGAGCATCGCTGTAGACGTTAAAGGCTTTTTTTTCAAAGGATTCCTTCCGAAATTGTGAGGATAAGGGTTCATCCGCTGTAGATCACCAAGTTTACTGATATTTCTGGACAGTAAGGTGTTCCCCCGAGCCAAGTCCAATTTGTTTGAGCGTTTGCCTTCGCATTAGCTCCTCCAATATAACACCAGCCGGGAATCAACATGTTGAAGACAAGATCAAGTTCCTCGTACCCCGGTGATACTTCCATTTGATAATTTGCATTGCCTATAGGTTGGTTAACGCTGTCCAAGAGAGTGATAGAGAGTGTTACGTTTTTGACGGTGAAGGCGATGTTTTGCAGTTTAATGTTGAATAAGACATATTCTCTTTTTGCGAAGTTTGTTTTCGGGTTGCCGTATTGGTCGACTGTTTCAACTGTTAATAGTTCTATTAGCCATCCGACCCGGAAGGGCATAGTGTCATTTGCGATTTTTCCTGAAACTTCTACATGCGCTGCTGCCAAGTGCCAGCCGAAGGCTTCGTTTACGGGTATTCTGAATTTTACTGAAGCTATTCCATATTCATCTGTACGGTTGGTGTTTACGATGATGGTGTTATTGTTTGGGTCAAAGACTTGGAATGTTACTTCTTTGTTTACCATCGGTTCGTCATTGTAAGTTACATAAGCAAATAATATTACTGTGTCTTGGGGTTCGAAAGCGTCGCATGGCTGATTTGGACCTTTACCACTGTATGGATCTGGTTGTTGAGAGTAGAGGTCAAGTATAAGCCTATACGGAACAACAGTTACTATTTTTGAAGTGGAGCCTGTTTGCAGATCATTGTCTGTTACTGTTAGGGTTACTGTGTAGTTTCCAGGTGACATGTAAGCATGATATGTTATTGGGTCAGTTTCAGTAACTGGAGGCGAACCATCACCAAAATTCCATTTATATGAGATTATAACTCCGTCTGAGTCGTAGCTGGCTGAGGCGTTAAAAGTCACTGTTTCGGTAACATAGGGTTTTTCAGGAGTGTAGGAGAATAGGGCTACGGGAGGTGGTGATGGAAGGGGTGACCAAGGACGCATTAGGGGATACCAATCTACATTTTGATGTGGCACCAGCGTGTCGCCTACACCATCGCCCGCTGTTCTGGGTTCACCCCATCTTCCAACTCCGCTGCCGTTGTCCTGGCCTGTGTAGTCGCTCCAATAGTTGCCTTTTGTTCCGGGTCTAATGTTATTGTCCCATGTGTTTGCGGTGTAGGGTGTTGCGTAGTGGTATTGTTGGATTGCGTTTTGGATAAAGTTGTTGTAGAAGATGTTATTGTTTATTGATTGCCAAAGGACTATGCCGTAATTGGAGCCTTTTTCTATAGTGTTTCCTTTAATGAGCGTATAGTTTGAAAATGAGAGACGCAAGCCGTAGACGCTACTCTCTGATATTTTGTTTAGGGTTACATTGTTGTTGTTGGCCCATTCGAGTAGGATGCCGTACCTATTCTTGTAGAGGGTGTTGTTTTCAATTTGATTTCTCTCTGAACCCGAATATATGTAGATGCCGTAGTAAAAACTGGAGTTTACTGTATTCTGTTTGATGCTGTTATAGCTGGATGCATATGTTCGTATCCCAAGTTGATTGTTAAGAAACAAGTTGTTGGTAATTAGGCTGTATGAGGAACGACAAAAGAAAATTCCAAGATAGTTTCCTGTTATAGCGTTATTTGTTATAATTATATTGCTTAGCGTTTTAGGATATGGCAGTTCAGCCCAAATGCCGCTGTAAGACCCCCCATTTTGTATTGTAAAACCTTCAATTCTAACATTGCTGGCGGTGATGTTAACTATCATTGGTGGTTGTTTCTGACCATCAATTATTGTTTTTCGGTCGTCTCCTTTGAGAGTTATAGGCTTGTGAACTAAGATGTGTTCGTAATATGTGCCTGCTGCTACCAGAATGGTGTCGCCTGGTGCAGCTGCGTTGATTGCTGCTTGGATTGTTGGATATTGTTCTGGCACTTTTATTGTGCTACTGAAAATTATGAAGCCGTTTGACATTTGCAGTGAAGAGAAGAGTAGTGTAAGGATGATAGTAAGAGTTACAATTATGTATTTTTTATTATACAAGCCTTTCACGCCTTCCCCTATTAATATTTCTATCTACCGCTATAAATGGTTTTTTAAACTTTGTTCTATATTTGTTTTCATATAATCCATGTCTGATTCGGAGGTTGTGTTTGTTTTTTCTTTGAAGAATGACGAAAAAAAGGAGTGATTAGTTTTTTGTAGTGGTTTTCTCTGTTTTTGGTTTATTAAGGAAAGGAGTTGTTCTTGCGCCTTTTTAACCATGATGTCTTTGTTATTATGATGACCAGTAGAGTTGTGCCCATTAGTAATGGTAGAATCATGAATGCTGGAAATTCTGGAATGACTGTGACTGAGCCATCATTTACAGTGTCAAAGGAGTACAGGGTTCCCTCTCCATCATACCATATAGGGGCTGAGTCGGGGGTTAACTCAGGGTCGAGTAGTTCTAAGACTGAACCGTCAACGCTTACGGCTATGAAGTTTAATGTTGCAATTACTCCGCTTCCTGAGACAGTCCTCTCGAGAGAAGTGCATACTAATTCTCTTACATATCCATTAGTATTGTTGACTTCTGACCATGTGAAGAAGGATATAGTCGCTTGCTTGATGAATGGGCCTTCAATAGGATCTCCTACGAGATTTATCTTTGACGGGTCCCACTTTAGGCTAAGCACCCACATATAGAGTCGATTTGTGCCAATGTTTACGGTTATATTGATTTGGAAGGTTTGACCGATTTCTATATCTGTTATGGTTTGAGGGTATACGGATATTGTTGTTGGGTCTATGGCATTTGCGGGTCTCACTGCGATTACACCGGCTATCAACAAGGCGATGGCCAATAGGATTAGTTTCTTCAATTTTTCCACCTTGCCCATTTCATATGTTGTTAACATATATTTGAATTTTTTGATATTGTTACTACTGCATTAAGTTTTTGGAATGTTGTTAGGCTATTAAAAATTGGGGTTGGTGAAGAAAATTTTTTACGAGTTCTATGCGCTTTTGCCGTAGTTTTTTGCGAGTACGAAAAGATCCAAGTAGTTGACGTTTCCGTCACGGTTAAAGTCGGCTTCTGGATTGTATTTTGTGTCTCCTTCTTTTGATCCATAAGCCTTTGCAAGTTGGAAAAGATCCAAGTAGTTGACTCTGTTGTCACCGGTTATGTCGCCGAGCATTTTGACTTGGAAGATTGTGGAGTTAAATGCTTCGAACCCGTGATATATTGATGTGACGTATGCTGTGAAATTTCCTTTCGGAATTTGGGTTGGTAATTTGAATGTTAGGTTGTAGTTGCCGCTTAATTGTTGGATGGTTGTTGTGGCTGAGGCTTCTGTAGAGGCTCCTCCACTGCTTATAATGTTGAAGGTTGCATTTCTTTCTGGGCAGTATGGTGTTCCTTGGATCATTGGCCATTCTGTGTAGGCATTTACGTAGGCTGTTGCTGTTCCTAAGGCGGCATCACTTGGAATTGGTATGCTGATTATGAAACGGACGTATGTATCTTCCGGTATGGTTGATTTGATTGAGGCTGAGCCCATTGGAACTTGGTTTTTGTCGAGGGCGGTTATGGTTACTAGTGTTACTCTTGGTATTATATCGTTGTTTACTACGGTTATGTTAAAGTAGGCGAGGTCTCCTCTGTAGAAATTGTTTTTTGGGTTTCCCTGCTGGTCTGATGCGAAGACCATGCCAACATAGACGTACCATGCCATTTGTGGTCTGGTGCCTGTTGTTACGGTTCTAAGTACTATGGGTGTTCCTCTTGCGTCGTTTATCTCTATGGCTACTAATCCGTCTGTGACGGGTTCGCTGTCAAATGTGAGGTTTCCGCATATTTGGACGTTTTCTCCAACATAATATGCGGTTCTATTAGTTTTTACTGTGAGGTTTAAATTTGATTGGGTATATGATCGGGGAATAATTATTACTAGAAGCAAGATAGACAAAAAAAGGGGGAAGATTGAAGGTTTCAAGGGGTTTCTCAACCCAGTGTGAATAATGCGTATTTCTCTGGACAGTAGGGTACGCCGCCGCTTTGCGGCATCTTGGTGAACAGGTCGACGTAGACTGTTCCTACTCCTTTGAATCTCCAGTTGGGTATCAGAATGCCAAAGTCAAAGTATGGGTTTGTGCCTGGCGTGACTGGCCATGAGGGCATTGTCATGAAGCCTATTGGGACTCCTTCGTTGTCGTAGATTGTGGCTGTTATGTACACTGTTTTACTGCCGAAGCATATGTTCTCCAGCTGTAGCTCAATGTATACCAATTCGCCCTTCAGGAATGTGCCCTTCGGAATGCCTAATGCGTCTGTTGTTGTTACGCTGAGTATTTTCACTAGGTAGCCGAACGTGAATGGGCAGTAGTCTGTGTATATTACTTCTGCAAGGTCAACTGCGCCGAATATGGTCCATGTTCCGAATTTGAGTTCAGCTTCCATTCCTGTCCAGGGGATTCTGAAGGTGAAGCTGGTAATGCCGTCACTGTTTGTGAAGTTTGTTCTTGTTAGGACTGGTACGCCATGGTTGTCTTTAACTTCGAAAGCAACAGGTTTGTATGCTACTCCTTCACCGCCGTAGGTGACTTTCGCATACACTGTTACCTCTTCCTGTGGTCCAAAGGCGTCGCTGGGCATTCCAGGGCCTATGCCGTTTCTTTCAGTGTAGACGTCTATGCCGATGAGTATTTCTTCTATGATGTGGATCACGTGGGTTTCTCTGTCTGTGTCGGGTATTGTAGTCCCGTATCTTGGGTCAATGTATGGTGGAATACCTGGCGCGTAGACTTCTAGGGTTATGCTTTTGTCTCCTGGTGTGCTAAAGGGGTGAGTAACGATCATTCCAAAGTCATCCCAAATGAGGTCACCGTCGAAGTCCCATCTGTATTGTTCTATTGGTGTGTCCTCATCTCCGTCGTATCCCATCTTTGATGCAGTCGCGTCGAAGGTGATCACCTCATCTACATAGTACACGTTGCATGTTGGCGGTTCAAAGAGTGCAGTTGGCGATTTTGGTTGTGGTGGAGGATACTCAAAGTATAGATTCTCCACGTCTGGCGTGAATGGGTCACCTACAGTGTTGAAGAAGACGGCGAAGGTTATGTTTGTGTATGCGCCAAGTGTTTTCTGCTCCACTTGGAAGTAAAGGTGTGCCATGTCAGTTGGGTTAGTTGGTACACTAACGCCTGCTCCCAGTGAAGTGCATGTCAATTCCGTGATTTGACCGTCAACAATGTCACTCCAAGTGAAGAATGACGGCTGAGTCTGTTTGATAGTCATACCCTCTTCTGGAGTTGCAAGTGGATCATCGTCTGGACCGTCAACTAAATCGAACATTGCTGGGTCCCATTTAATGGTGGCTGTCCAAAGGAACAGGTCAGGCACTGTGTCTATCCTAAGGACCACATGGAGTACTTCACCAACTGCTGGCGGTGGAGCAATGACTGTTGGCGGGTCTAACCAGAACGTTGTTGGGCTGGCTCTGACTGAGCCTAGTGGAAGCATTGTTATCACTAGAGACATCACAACGGCGAGGCATAGCAGATACTTTCCTTTCATTTCAGTTTTCCTCCGTTGTCTTACGTGGTAACCCATGCTGGCGCGTAGTGCTTAAAGGCGAGAGCAGAATTGAGAGTGAAAGTGGCATAGTTGTTGCCTAGGATCCATGATATTGCTGTGATTGTTTTCACTTCAGGGTTAGATTGGAAGTCTATGGTAATTGTACTACCAACTCTGAAACCATCAGTGTGGAATACTCTTATCGTTGTAGCCCCTGCATTAGCATCAGCGTCAAGTTTTGTGAGTCCTGGAGCGCAACCGAAGCGTCTTGAAGCTTGGATCAGGTCCACAGAGTTCACAGTACCTTGTGGCGGATCTGTAGCAGTAAGGCCAACAATGTCTGCGTTCCAACCGTTGTTGTTCCTCCATTTAGCGGTGTACTTGGTTGCACCCATGGCTCTGTAAGGGCTATAGAAGATCATGTCTTTGGCGTTTACCATGCCGTCTGCCGCGAAAGGCTTGTAAGCAGAGTTGCCCACGTCACCCAAGAGGGTGGCTTTGTAGCGACCTGATTGGAATAGCGATCCATCAATGTATAGTTGAACATTGACGAATTGTCCTCCTACAACTCCTGGAATCTGCATTGATATATACGATGGAAACTGTACATCCCACTTTGTTAGTGTCGGATTATATTGCATGGTGACATCAAAGGGTCCAGGGGTCATTCCGCTTCCAACACGCGTGGAATAGTCGTCGATTCCGTAATTGGCCATGTATTCGCCTGTTGAGGTTATGTAGTGGTATTTTGTTCCAACCTTGAATGCTTTAAGGAGGATTTCAACCGCGGGTATGCGGTGGTCGAAGATGTATGGTCCTGAGCCGTACAGTGTGTCTTCTATTTCTGGGTCGTACAGCCAAGTGTCGATGGTTCCGTCACCGTCGTAGTCCCACCATGGAACCCAATACCAAATGTGGTAGGGCAGGATGACTAAGCCTCCAGCCCAGTGGAGGGTTATCCACGGCGACAGAATGTTGTAGTAGATTATAACGTCTTGTTTGGGCACGTCTACTCCATACACGTCCATGGGGTCGCTGGTGTAAGGCGTCACCATTTGGACGCCTCCCAACACTGTCTCGTTTATTTCCACCTTAGCTACGTCGGCTACTAGGAACTGGTTCCAACCGTCGAGGTTGTCGCGTATGGAAATCATAGTGAAGGCAACGTCTTTGGTTGTCACGGGCACGCCGGTGAATGGTCCTACCTGCATCGGATACTTGCGGTCTGCTTTATACGGGATATCTTGCCATACAATGTCATCGCGCAGGTGGAACGTCAGCTTTGTCTTTGTTCCACCGTCCCATGTGCCTATGTCCCAGCTAGCCATCCATGGAATGTCTTCTGCCACATCGTATGGGTTGAAGCTGATTAGGCTGTCGTAGATGTTTTCCATTGTGTACCAGTCCCACACCCAGCTGGCGTGGATGGGGCTGAGGGACGCAATGTCGTTCATGAAGCCGTAGCGTATAGTGTCGCCTGCTCCTGCACCACCGCTCAGCCGCGCGTTCAGGAGGGTCCAGAAGTTGTGGGGACCCCTTCCAGCCATGCTGACCACTCCGTCCAATTTTGAGAGGTAGGCTTTGTAGCCAGCCGTCAACCAGACGGGTATGATGGCTGCGTCGTCCATGATGATTTGCTGGCATTCGTAAACGTATGGAACAGCAGCTGCGGCTGTGGGTTGAGCCTCAGCCATGTCCCACGCCTCGTCGAACAGTGGGTTATTGTAGCATGGGTAGTTGGGTGCATAGTATATGGGTTTCCAGCTTTGGTAGCTGGCGTAGCAGAAGGCTAAGTTGTCAGGGTCTCTTGTGAGGCCCCAGCCTCCAGTGTAGAGGTGGTAGCGGTATTCGCCCATAACCTCTCTTTTGCACTCGGCTCGGGGCACCGTGTAGAGGTCACAGTGGATGATACACCGCTGGTTCGGTGGTAAACCCATGGCTATCTGGGCATTTAGCATGTCAACTTCCAATGTATTCTTGAGGAAAACACCCAAGTTGGCTCGGTTCGGGTCTTCGCTTCTAGCGAATATCAAGAAGCTGCCGGGGTTGTTTACATAACCGTGGGGGTCTACTGGCTTTGGTTCCCACCACCAACTGCAGTGGTCATAGCTGCCGCATACGGGGCATGGATATATACACGGACCCAAGTCGTCATGCAGCAGAGCGAGGGCGGCGGCGAAGTCAGGTAAGTCATCTGGCGCAGGGTTAACTGTGGTTCTAGTCACCATGTTGTACAGATCGTCACAGTATGGGTTGTACCACGCACTCAAATGCTCTGTTGGCGAGTCAGCCTTAACCGCCACTGTGGAACCTATGTAGGTGTTGATGAAGTAGCGTTTGTCGACCAAGTACGATAGGGCCTGCCTAACCGATAGTAAGCTTGTCGGGTACTGCTGATTGTTGATGTCAACCTCCCACCCACCAAAGTCCTTGTAAGAAACCGAATTGTATAATTCGTGGGTTGGGTCATTAGTTTCTAACCAGTTGTAGTCACCAGCCGCCAGAGGCCAGTCCATAAGGTCAATTTCCTGACCCTGGAAGGCCAAGTACTCGGCAGCATAGCCACCGTAAATTTTCATGAGGACTTGGTCTGCTCTAGGACCATAAGTCTCATAATTCAGGTCATCAGTAGTGCTTGGATGATGAAAGCCTTGAACAGGAACTATTGCTAATGCCATCAACGCAATCAATAGACTAGTCAATACTAAAGTTTTATTCATTTTTCTTTCTCCTTTCTCTTTTTTTCAGCACTAAATTATATATTTGGCGGGTTTTATAAGGCTTATGGAATTTTCCTCTAGATTGAAGAGGGTCTTCTTTTTCTCCTCACCCTAAGCAAAACTACAATGAAAGCCAAAACCCCAACAATCACCAACGACGGAATCAAATACTGAACCCACCAAGGAATAACTAAAACAATAGTCACATCCCTGTCCAACTGCAAATCCACAGACTGCCGAGCCGAATCCTTTCCAAAGCTGGCAACCACTCCAAAAGCACCCACCTTAAACTCGCCTGTGGCATTCTGCATCCTCACAAACAACATAAAACTAGCCCATCCGCCATCGTCCACCACAACGGGACCAAGTGCGGTGCCATTGGGATAAACCACCGTAACATTGGCTCCTTTGAGAAGATTTCCAAAATAATCCGTAACACGAACACGCAAACTAGACCAAACGTGAACCCTAGCCTTATCAAAAGTATACGCCTCCAAAAGAGTGCAATTCTCCAAACGAGCAACAGAAGAGTCCAATAGCGAAAGATCACGAATCGAAGAATCTACAATAGAAACGTTGGACGCGCCATAAAACATCAAATCCAAACCGCCCCTAGTCTCAGTAGCAATAAGATTCAAAGAGGGAGCAAAACCACCCGAAGAATAATTCATAGAAATACTCTGCCTTTGACCAAATTTTCTAAAACCAAAAAACGAGGCATTCACGTTAAGAGCTTCAACCCAAATACCGTCAACAACACAACTCGAAAGAGTCGTATTAGAAAAATCCAGAGCATGCAATAAAGTCACCTGAGAAGACCATATAGAAGACGAAGAAAAATCTTCAACACTCACTAAGTACAGTTTAGAAGAAGAAACATATGCAGATGAATAATCAACAATCTCTATCATATCACTGATGCTAGAACGAGAAATAGAAACATTTGAATGCCCCTCCACATAAAATCTGCTACTACTCACATTCACATTTACAAACGATGCAATGGAATTCTCACGAATTCTCAAAACAGAAAGGGACACAGTGGAATTCGATATTTCAACAAACGAACTTCCGCTTCCCTCGATTAAGGGAACCATTTTCCCTGGACGAACCGACAAACCCGAAATAATCAACTGAGAAGAATCCGAGGCTGCATATTTTCCCTTAACTGGTAAAGTCCCAGCTCCCTGCGTCAGTGTAACGCCGGATGCCACAATCCGCGAATGCCCAGAAGCGCTTATGCCCTCAACTTGAGAAGATGAAATAGACACGTATGCCCAATCGCTAACTTTCAATGAATCAACATAGCTGGAGATTATTGACAAATTACCCGAATCTTCTGCGGATATGGAACTGATCATAGTCGCGGGATACTCACAATACGAAACCGAAACAGTCGCATTATCAGAGACAACTATAGAAGAGACAAAAGAACTTACAATGGAAACGTTGGCAAAATTCTCAGCAGTAATCTTTTGGATTTTACCAACGCCACGGGAATAGACAAGATACGCGATAGAAACTCGACTAAAATCGTAAACTTTCAAGGTCCCTCCCACAGTACAATTATCACGAATAGACACTATAGAAGAATCTTTAACAGAGAAATCTTTGGACACCGTGCAGCCAGAAGAGAGCTTTACACTTGTATAATTATAGGAAAACAACGAATCCATCGTGGTTAAATTAAGAACCTGAAAAACAGCACTATCCCAAACATAGACCTTCGTTGTTTTCATATTAGAACCAGAAACAGTCACGCTAGAATGCCCGTAAATATACAAAATCCGAGCAGAAAAACCTGAAAGAGAAAGAACAGAATAGTCGTAAGCATCAAAGTCGATTGCACAGTTCAATCCATTTGCCACCGCAGAGCTATTCTCAAAAAAACGAATTGCAGATAACTTCTCAGACCTGACCGTCGCATTCGAAGCAATAAGGCGGGGATTCCCATTTAAAGGGTTTCGAAAAGTAATGTTATACTGATAATTTGTCGCTTGTCCCTTCAAGAAAATCGTCGCATTTATCAGCCGAAGTGTTGCATTTCCCTCCACAACTATGTTTCCAGTTATGTTCACATAAGCATTCACAAAAGACGTGACATTGTTTCCGCCTATTACCAAATCATGATCTAAAAAAATACTACTTGTTTCCCCCACATACCGAGGCATATTAATGGAGTAGTTCGATAAGAAAGAAAACTCACCTACCGAAGAAGAAGCGGAGGTCAACGCTAAAAGACATGCCACCAAAAACAAAAAAGCAACCATCGCACGTACTCTCACAATATCACCGCTCCACATTTTCATATCTTATTGTCCCTTTTTTTGAGCAACAAGAGATATATTTAAGTTTCTGTTTGACCAAAGAATAATCCATGAAAGATTCTTACGCGAAGAGCAGGATTGAAAAAAGAATGAAAAATAAAATTTACATTTTGCTTATGCTCCTTTTATTAACTTCTAACTATGCATTCTTCTTCCAAATATCTGTCAAAGCAAACGAGATACGAGTCCCAGGGGACTATCATACCATTCAAGCCGCCATCAACAATGCATCCGATTGGGACAAAATAATCGTCTTAGAAGGAAACTACGCAGAAGGCCAAATCGAAATAAATAAATCGCTAACGCTCATCGCAAACGGCACCGTAATAGTAGACGGATTGCAAAAGGGCCATGTTTTCCACGTAGTCGAAAACAACGTAACCATTCAAGGATTTATCATAGAAAACTCCACATGTCTTTTTTATTATTCCGGAATTTTTTTGGACAATGTACAAAATTGCACTATTGAAAATAACACCATTAAAAACTGTTACCACGGAATTTTTGTGCGTGCTTCAAACCAGAATTACCTGAAAGACAATGTTTTAACGAACAACGCTTATGGTACATTTCTTCTAAATTCAAATAACAATATCTTGCTGAGAAACAGATTCACCAACAATAGCAATGATGGAATGACCCTTGAAGATTCGAGCGGCAACGTTATAAAAGCAAACAACGTCACATCGAATGGCTTCCATGGCATACAACTCTACGGCTCAGAAAAAAATCAAGTTGAAGATAACATTGCTGAAAATAACGAATTTGGCATACTTCTCTACACTTTTAGTCGACAAGAAACAAAACGCTCTGACCACAATCGAGTTATAGGAAACATCGTTCTGAATAACGAACAAGGCATTTTCATCCGCCTCTCTTACTACAACACCGTCCAGAGAAACAAAATAACAAGTAATCAACAATACGGCATTTACCTTCGGCTTTCAAAAAATAGCCTCATTGAAAGAAATAATATTACAGGCAACGAATTTGGCATGCGTCTCGATTTTTCCGATTATAGCCAAATAAGAGAGAACAACGCATCAAACAATCGATACGGCATTTACTTGAGTGGATCCGATTTCAATACGATAGAAAACAACACGGTTAACAAAAACACATTTTATGGAATCGCACTAACTCCAAGAGATAAAGACCCCTCAAACGACAACCTGATCAAAAAAAATGAAGTACTAGACAATGCCCTTTATGACTTGTATTGGAACGGAACAGGCACAGTGAACACTTTCGTCGAGAACATTTACAGAACCACTAACTGGGACACAATAAGAAAGGTGCCGGAGCAGTATCCAACAATCCAAGCCGCGATTGACGCAGCAAACCCTGGAGACATCATTCAAGTAGCCGCTGGAACCTATAACGAAAGTATAACCGTCAGCAAATCCCTTAAGATAATAGGGGAAAGCAGAGAAAACACCACCATAGTCAGCATCAACAACGTAACAGCAATTGCGGTACACATAACAGCAAACAACGTTTATTTCACTGGATTCACAGTCAAAAGCGGATTTGGCGGCATCCTTCTCGATTCTTCTTCAGGAAATACGATAGTGGACAACATTGTAATGCAAAATTTTGAAGGCATTTACTTATTCAATGCGAACAACAACATTGTTCGCGATAACGTTCTCCTAGGAAACTATTATACTGGAGTCTGTCTTTTTACAGCTCACAACAATAAAATCGTTTACAACTCGATATCGGGAGGCATAGACTTTGGCATGGACCTTTGGGGGGCAAATGCCAATCTAATAATGGGTAATACCATCGCAAACGTTGCCGATCACGGCATCTACATATGGTACAGCAACAGCAACCGCATCTACCACAACAACTTCATCAACAACAGGTTCCAAATATACATTTATCCAATAACACAACAATTCAATAACACGTGGGATAGTGGCTGGGGCGAAGGCAACTACTGGAGCGACTACAATGGCACCGATACTAACGGAGATGGTATCGGAGACACATCAGTTCCCCACCAACGAGTAGACAATTATCCATTAATGAACCCGGTTATAAGAGTCCCACAAGATCATCCAACAATACAAACTGCAATAAACACCGCCGCACCTAAACAAATAGTCTCAGTATCCTCGGGAACCTACTACGAAACAGTATTTTTAAATAAAAGCATATCGCTAGTAGGTGAAAATAGAAGCAACACAGTAATCGATGGCAATGGAGCAGGAAAGGTTATTACGATTTCGGCAAACCTCACAATCCTCAGGGATCTAACCATAATAAATGGCTCCATTTATGGTATTCGGCTAGAAAATTCCTTCAACAACACCATAGTCCGAAACACAATTTCGAAAACTCGATGGGCCATTTCATTTTACTACTCCTATAACAATACATTAACACAAAATGAATTTTTTGAAAATCAGGGAAGCCTTCAGATAATGCCGCAATTGCCCAAGTATTTCTTCCAAGAAATAGACAGCTCAAACAGCGTAAACGGAAAACCTATCTATTATTGGGTAAGCCAGCACGATAAGGAGGTCCCTTCTGACGCTGGATTGGTGGCTGTTATAAATTCCACGCACATACTCATAAAAGACTTGAACCTTACCTCGAACAGCTGGGGCGTGCTATTCGTCTCTACAAACAATTCTATCATACAAAACGTGACCATTTCAAAAAGCATTGATGGCATCGTTTTAGAATTCTCCTATAACAACGCCATCAGCAATAATACGCTATCAAATCTCGGATGGTTCGGAATATCCCTTTACAAGTCTTTCAATAACACGATCTCCTCAAATAACATATCTGAAAATGCATATGGCATTCATATCAGTCACTCAGACAACAACACAGTAATCAAGAATAACGTAGCCTTCAGCTATTGGGCAGGAATTGCGCTGGATGAATATTGCAATTTCAATGTTGTCCACAAAAATGTTGTAACCCTCAACGGTAGAGGCGGCATTACTTTAGATGATTATTGCAAGAATAACACTATCACCGAAAATGCCATAACTTTAAACCAGTGGGCTGGTGTCGCTCTTTACGACTATAGCAGCCAGAACCTTGTCAGCCGAAACCTAGTTCAAATGAACCAGTACGGCCTCTGGTCATACTCATCAAAGGGAAATTTCATCTACAAGAACAGCTTCATCAGCAACTTCTATCAGGTTTATACAGATCTGACCAGCAAAAATACTTGGGACAACGGCTGCGAAGGCAACTTTTGGAGCGATTATAGCGGTGAAGATAGTGATGGCGACGGCATCGGCGACACCCCATATGTCATCGATCAAAATAACAAAGATTACCATCCTTTAATCAAGACTTACGTTGTGGGTGACTCAAACCATGATGGAAAAATAAACTATAGAGACTTGTTCCTATTGGCCAGAGCATACGGATCCGCGCCAAATGAGCCAAATTGGAATCCCTATGTCGACTTCAACGATGACAAAAAAGTAGATTATTTCGACCTAGCAATGCTAAAAGAAAATTATGGACATAAATGACCAAAGTGCCAACAAAACGTACAGGCTTCATACTTAGAAGCAATCGCAAAAACGTCCTCGGAAGATAAACAAACCGTAAAGTGGCTAAAAAAGACAATTTCAATTCATTTGTTATGATTGCGTAAAACCTTAAATATCTGTTACTTTTCTCATTAATGAGGGGATTTCGATGGGGCTACGGGCTTACATCGCAAAAAGAATAGTTTATTCTTTCATATTAATCCTTTTCGTAATCACGCTTAACTTCATCATATTCGAAGTAATGCCTACTTCACCCGAAGACTTCCTTATAGGATCAAGGAAAGAATTAACGCCAGAACAGGTCGCCCGTCTAATGACATTATGGGGCTTGGATAAGCCGTTCTACGAGAGATATGCGAGGTATGTGGTGAATATGCTGACGTTCCAATTGGGTGACACCGTTCCGACTACAGGAAGAAGACCAGTCGCGCAGGTAATAATGCAATACCTTCCTAACACTATTGTTTTAATGGGTCTCTCAACACTGCTAGCTATAGTAATAGGCGTTATTTTTGGAGTGATTGCGGCTTACAAGAGAGGAGGTCTGTACGATACCTCTTCGGTCATAGTTTCATTACTGACAATGTCACTCCCTACCTTCTGGATGGGAATGATTTTTCTCTTGCTTTTTATGCAAGGGGGACCAGTGCATAATATGTTTGGCTTTTTCTTTCCAGTAGGTCGTATCTCAAGTGACTTCTTGCCTCCGCCAATAACCTTTAACCTATTGGGCTTCATCTTTTCCCTACCTACATTGGTGGAGATCCAAGATCGATTGTGGCATCTTTTCGCACCAACATTTATCTTAACCCTTTTCCAATTCGGCAGCTACCTTCTTCTAACAAGAGCAACAATGTCAGAAAGTATGACAGAGGATTATGTTGTCACTGCTAGAGCTAAAGGATTGAAAGAACGAACCGTAATATTCAAACACACGCTGAAGAATGCTTCTTTGCCCATAATAACAAGTGTAGCGATTGGCTTTGGCTTCATGCTTTCCGGGGCTATAATAACAGAAGCAGTTTTCAGTTATCCGGGAATTGGAACGCTAACAATTAAATCATTAGACAACATAGATTATCCCGTGGTGCACGCCATCTTTTACATAACTGCTTTAACAGTAATAATTGCTAATTTTTTCGCTGACTTGCTTTATGGAGTGATAGATCCTCGAATAAAGTATGGGTGACAAATCCATGACAACGTACAAATCTAGACTTTCATTCAGAGCCAAAAGGCTCAAAAGTTTTCTTAATACGTTTAAGGCAAGCAAAAGAGGAATGTTCGGAATTGCGATTTTAATCTTTTTCGGAGTTCTGGCAGTAGGCGCTCCAGTATTTACTCCCTATGACCCGCTATTATCCACTAATCTTGCAGGGAGTTCCGCCGCCCCAGCCGTGCCTTCATGGGCTAGATATTTACCTGGAGGTGACAGTTTAAGCGAAAATCTTGAACCTATAGTTGATCCTTATTTTTCTTCTCCAGACTCGCTTAAGGAATGGAACATTTCAGTAGTGCCATACGTCTCAAATGTTTTAGTTGAACAGATTCCAGGAATATCAGTTACTAAGGTTGGAACCCAGTATGGAAGCCTAGCGGTGGCATACAACCGTAGAGGAAGAATCGAAGCGCCAATCGAATTTAAAGTAACTATCTCAAAAAAGTTTAGCTATCCCTATAATGGCCCTCCGGCCAGATTCATGGCCACCATAGCTATGCTTTTCGAACGCCTCAATAATGTGACTGTACGGGTGAAAGTTTTCGTTCAACAGGGTTGGCTAGAGAGCAAAACACCCGACACATTCCAGTATACAAGGTTTGACTGGGGCACTGGGAAGAACGGGGCAGTTGAAACTTTTAGCGAAGCCACGCTTACAAGTGATAGAAGTTACTTGTCATGGGTATACCCGAAAGAAACAATAGGTTTTCAAGACCCAAAAAATCTTAAAAGCGCTTTTCCCAAATCTGGAGATTATTATTTTGGTGTCGAAATGTCTTTTACAGATTTAAGAAGTACTGACAATGCAAAGGCTACCATATTCTTAGATAATCTCAACATTAGACTCTATGGCACTGCTTTCGGTCTGCTTGGAACCACCAAAGTTGGGCAGGACCTGTTCTCACAACTTATATATGGTGCAAGAGTATCACTTTTTATTGGCCTCCTTGCAAGCCTACTATCCATAGTTATCGGATTATTTATTGGGTTAATCTCAGCATATCTCGGAGGATTTGCGGATGAATTACTTATGAGGCTCACAGACGCTATGCTCGTCTTGCCTACATTGCCATTGTTAATCGTCCTAATGACCGTGATGAGGGGAGCTTCAATGGAGATAATCATAATTCTAGTTGGCGTCTTAGGCTGGATGGGCTTTGCTAGAGTTGTTAGATCTCAGGTCCTTAGCCTTAAAGAAAGGCCCTACATAGAAGCAGCTAAAGCCGTCGGAGCTGGCACAGCTCACATATTGACGCAACATATTATTCCAAATGTAATGTCTCTCGTTTATGTTACATTAGCTATGTCGGTGCCTAGCGCCATCGTAGCAGAAGCTGCATTAAGCTGGTTAGGTTACCGAGACGTAAATCGTATTTCATGGGGAAGAATACTCTTCGAGGTGCGAGATGCAAATGCGTACCGTGATTGGTGGTGGGTCGTCCCACCGGGGCTATCTATTGCTCTGGTGAGCCTTTCTTTCATCTTACTCGGGTATGCGCTCGATGAAATACTTAATCCGAAGCTGAGAGTTCGACGTTGAAGCTATCTGATAGCTTCGCTTAAAAAGCCTCCAAGCACTCCACCTAGAAAGCATACAAACAACGCGGTAGGAAACATTATCCTGAAAATTATCTGTATGGCTATAAGATAGACGAATTCGCCTTGAAACGAATATGGTATGTAGCTTAGCAATACAGGCAACGTTAAGACCACAAACATCAGGAACACAGAGAATAAAAGCGCTCCCACGGATCCAAATATGATCGCCTTGAAATCTTTCAGAACTAAACCGGCCAACACACTTATGACAAATAGAAGTAAAAAGTCAATAGCGGAGAGGAATTCTCTCCCGGAGAACCGAGCTTGCAGAATAATGGATGCATAAATGATGCCCCAGCTGAAGACAGCCAAGATGGTTTTGATCCTAGTTTTAGTAAGGTTCATCAAAAAAATATATATCTATCACGAGGTATAAATTTATTGTCAAACTGGGGACCTTTATGAAGGGAAAATCTGATGCTTTCACTGCGATGTTCTTTGTTTTAGCTATTGCATCTGCTGTTTTAACAATGCCCCTTATACTGAATTATATAGAGTTTTACAAGGCTATTACAAAGTTTGATTTATCTGTCGCCGAAGTTAAACTTGACAAATCACTTTTTGAAAGACTCGAAGTCATCATCACCTTCAACCTTACCGCGAGCAATCCAACAGGCTTTAGTGGTTTAACTGTTCAGTCCATATCTTCCAAGCTGTATTACGAAAACGAACACGGAGTACATACATTTTTCTCCTCTCCTTATGATCTCCCTTCAAAATTTGTGCAAGCGAAATATTTAGGGACGACATGGTGGGAACTGAAAAACTCTCAAATCCCATGCTCAAAACATCTAGAACCACATCAAAACGTAACAATCCCAATAACTTTTTATGTGACTCCCCATCTTCAACATTTGGCTTCTTGCGGAACATATGCTCGGTTTAACGCACTAGATTTTATAATGTTTCTCGATACCCATGAAGGCAACATTAACTGGAGACTTCAAGGGGTGGTCTACCTATCTACATTTTTAGGTGCCCACTCTGTACCTTTTGAAATCTACGCACAAAGCACACACGAGTAACATGGTATATTCAAAATAGAATCCTATTTTATTCGCTAATATTACACACCACTGCGGGGTAAACCGCCGAGTTCCCGATCATTAATTCAATCTCAGCGAAAGCTTATAGAAACATAAATATCTTGAGTTCAAGCATAAACCATTGTCAAACCGGCGATCGCAATGAAAAGTAAATCAGACGCTCTCACTGCGATATTCTTTGCTTTAACCATTGCATCTATTGCTTTATTAGTTCCCACCGTAGTGAACTACTTGGAGTTCTATAATGCTATTACAAAGTTTGATTTAAGGGCTACCGAGGTTAAACTTGACAAACTACTTATAGAAAAACTTGAAGTCACAATAGCCTTCAACCTTACCGCTAGTAATCCAACAGGCTTTAGCGGCTTAACGATTCAGTCCATATCTTCCAAGCTGTATTACGAAGACGGAGAGCATCTGATTCCCATTTACGGGAGCAGGCATGGCATCAAAGGGTATTACAAGACAACATGGTGGGAACTGAAAAACTCTCAAACCCCATGCTCAAAACGTCTAGAACCCTATCAAAACGTAACAATCCCAATAACCATTCACATCAGTACCAATGTAGAAAATATAGCGGATAGCATAAACGCAATAAATTTTATATCGTTTATCGAAAGTTATGGGGGCAACATTAACTTTAGACTGGAAAGCGCAGTTCAGCTATCCACATTTCTAGGCGGCTACACCATGCCATTTAATATCTACGCGCAGAGCGTCCACGACTAACAAAGCCTTCAAATAAATCGAATCTACCTCAATTGTTTACATTATGTGCCATTTGAAGAACCTAAGCAAGCTATTATGTCTTCAATATTGGTCCAAAAATCACTTTCCAAGTTCTTTAATGCCTCTTCCGTTTTTACACTTCTAAGAACAAGGTTTCCTCCACCAATCATTGTGGTTATAAAGCCCAGCATCAATGAATGATGCGTACGTTCACTCGCAACGGTTTCTATGAGGAAGTCATCCGAGCTTCCGCGAATGAAAATATCCATCTGAGCATTAACTCGATCGCTAGTCTGCATAAAAACCGAAATCTTATACTTGTCCTGCGAATGCTCATTCTTGGTCCCAAGACCCTTTCTTTTAAAGAACTCTTCGATACTGTGGCTTAGTTGTTTCAAATCAACGTTTTTTCTAGTCCATCGCTTTTGCATAGTTCTTCATATTGAAAGAAAAGAGGTAAAACTTTAAAAACATTTCTTATGAAAAAGCTTATTTTCCTCTTTGTAATAGTAACATGGTCATATCAAAACCTGAATAACGCTCAGACGGAAAGAGCGAGTATGGTGATTAACAAATGGCGCTCCTAGAGGTTCAAGATCTAAGGACTTATTACACAACATTGAGAGGATTTGTTAAAGCTGTCGATGGTGTTACTTTTAAAGTTGAAAAAGGAGAAGCATTAGGGTTAGCTGGAGAGTCGGGATGCGGAAAAACAACGATTGCAATTTCATTGCTAAGAATACTTCCTTCAGGCGGCAGAATAGTAGGAGGAAAAATCTTCTTCAGAAACGAGGACATCATTCAGCTTCCAGAAGATGACATGCGGAAAAACATCAGATGGAAAGGAATATCAATCGTGTTTCAAGGAGCCATGAATGCCCTCAATCCAGTTTTTAAGGTGGGAGACCAGATTAGAGAGGCCATTCTAACGCACGAACCCAACGTTAAGAAAAAAGAGGCAGATAAGAGAGTTGCGAAACTGTTAGAAACAGTTGGGCTTGAGCCATCAAGAGCCAAAAATTATCCTTACGAATTTAGTGGAGGAATGAGGCAGCGTGCATTAATAGCTATGGCTTTGTCTTGCAACCCAGAACTCTTATTAGCTGATGAGCCTGGCACTGCTTTAGATGTTATTGTGGCTGCGCAGGTATTAAAGTTGATCAAAGAACTAAAAGAAAAGTTGCATTTGGCAATGATATTGATAAGCCATGATCTATCCATTATCGCTGAGACTTGTGACACAACTGCCATAATGTATGCGGGAAAAATAGTAGAGTATGGCGACGTAGTAACTATTTTTAAAGAACCATTACATCCATACACACAGGGTTTAATATCGGCTTTTCCAAGCATTAAAGCATCAAAGACTCGCATGACGTCTATTCCTGGATCCCCACCAGACCTGTTGAACCCCCCTCCTGGTTGTAGATTCCATGAAAGATGTCCCTACGCAATGAACATTTGCAGGGAAAATGAGCCGGAATTCATGGACGTAGGTAAGGACCATTACGTGTCATGCCACTTAATCAAAAAATAGAAGCGAGGCAAATGGAAAATGCCAGAAGAAATCGTAAACGTTGAAAATCTGAAAAAATATTTTCCAGTGAAGCTGGGTTTTTTGACATCCATCTTATCAAGAAAAGAAGCCTACATAAGAGCGGTAGATGGAGTAACTTTTGATATAAAGAAGGGAGAAATTTTCGGCCTGGTAGGCGAGAGTGGCAGCGGAAAAACCACTATTGGCAGACTTCTTTTGAGGTTGACTGATCCCACAGATGGAAAGATCTTTTTTGAAGGAAAGGATATATCGAAAATGCCGCAGAAGGATTTGCGACCCCTCCGTCGTAAAATGCAGATTATTTTCCAAGATCCTTATGAATCCTTGAACCCCAGAATGACTGTAAGCTCCATTATAATGGAGCCCTTGACAATTCAGGGAGGGATTAGCAGGGAAGAAATAGAGAATAAAGTGGCGAAAGCTTTGGAAGATGTGGATTTGATTCCTCCTGAAGAGTTTCTTCTTAGATTCCCGCATGAATTGAGCGGAGGGCAGAGACAAAGAGTAGGAGTCGCGAGGGCCTTAGTACTTAATCCTGATTTCATTGTTGCTGATGAACCTGTCTCAATGCTTGATGTTTCCATTCGTGCCGAAGTCGTGAACATTCTGGTCAATTTGTTAGAAAAGTATAATGTGTCATTTCTTTTCATCACTCACGATGTGGCATTGGCTAGACATATTTGTAATCGGATAGCTATAATGTACCTTGGAAAGATTATGGAAAAGGGGCCCACAGAGAATGTTGTATTCGAACCCTTACATCCTTACACCAGAGCGTTGATCTCGGCGGTGCCGGTGCCCGATCCGACAACACAACGTATCGAAGTAGCTTTGAAGGGAGAAATCCCCAGTCCAATAAATCCCCCATCGGGCTGTAGATTTCACACAAGATGCTCAATCGCGGAGTTCCCCCTCTGCAAAGAGAAGGAACCCCCTCTCAACACCTACGGAGAGGGACATTCCGCTGCATGCCATCTGATTGGTAAATCGAGTTGGCAGAAATCTTGTGGCTCGGAAGGACAAGCTTGACTTAACTGGTCTGCTCAATCGTGTATTCTATTTAATAATTACAACATAAGAGACTAAAAGTCAGCAGTGAAAGACCAGAATAGCATAATAAAAACGTGCACTCAGATGGCGACACACATGATCAACAAATCGCCCTGCATGCTCAAACTAACGCCGTTTATTTCGTAGTCCTTTGCGCTTAGAAAGTTGCGCACGTGCGCGCATTTTAACAGCTAAGAGGGATATCCCGCCTCCCCCCAAGAAAATTGCAATGCCCACGGGAAAAATGAAGCTGTAAGGATAAAGAGGCTCTCCTTTGCGTTGCAAAACTAAACTTCTGAGCGTTACATCGTATCCTTCCGCACTTACTTTATACGTTCCAGTGTAATTCGCTATGTCTTCTGGAAAGGGCTCCACAAGTAGTGGAGTTCCTGTCCCTGAGCTTGATAGGGGTATTTCGTAGAGTTTTGAATACCCATTTGGATCTGTAACATTAACTACAACACCCAATTCAAGAGAATATGGAGTGAAGTTTCTTAGGGTAAAAGTAACCTTGAATCTTTCTCCCTCTTTTAAATCTCCTTGAATGGATAATCTTTCAACAGGGTCTGTGGGTTCTGCACGCGCGCCAGGTATCATCATCCACTGTTGCTCTATGGCAATACGAGAGACACATAGGAAAACCAGTCCTAAAAACATGACAAACATGCCTAGAGCAAGTATGTCCTTTCTCATACGACATCACTATGCTTAAAATGTGAGTTTACTATTTATAAAGGATTTTCCTCATGTTAAGTTACTCAGTTTATTTATGTTAAGTTCAATCCTCTTGCAAAACTGCAACTATGCTTCAAAATCGTCAAAGTCTTTGTCGCTGTTATAGATGCTAGAATTGATTGGGACCATCCAGATTTTAGCTTATAATTACGTGAAATTGGGCTTCGATCGGGTAAACAATGACTCGAATCCACTGGATGACCACGGGCATGGCGCTACGTTGTCGTTTTCCAATCAAGTAAGATGTTTTACGGAGAAAAATCCATCATGAACAACAAGCAAGTAAAAGCTTAAATAAAATTTTTTGACAAAATAAAGTGAAGACTAAAGCTGGATTATGAATGTCAAAGTTCAAATACAGTTTAACGGACGTGGGAGTAAAACGATGCGTCAAGAATGAATTTTATCTGCAGGCTACTTCAACATATAAGGGTTTCACAGAAAGAATCTTTCGTTTGTTGCATAACACGGAAAAACCTTTGACGATTAGAGAAATTAGCAACTTGACGGGAATCAAACCTCGTTCCGTGAACGGAGTAATAACCTTTAACATTTATGCGGGATATATTAAGCAAATACCAGTGTGATTAACAATTTATTTTTCTACTCGGTTCTGTTTGCAGGTTAACTTTTTTCATCGACTGCCATAAAAATGAACGCTCAAGTTCCGCGACGTAATTGCAACTGAAGCAAGAAATAGCAAGGGGGTAATAGGTAAAGTCGACATTCCTTAGCTTTCACTTATCTTCTTTAACTGTTTTTGATACATTTCCACAATCTCGCTTACAGTTGTCGCGTCTTCCGCTGCCTTGTCGACCCTATAGTTTCCAGTAAACCTCGGAAACCTAATAGCTAGCCCGCTTCCTTTACGGATTGCATCCACGGCACATGTGTGAATCGGGCTTAATGTTATCTCTGCGCCCAAGATTTCAATTACCACAACGGGCTCAAACCAGACGTCGGCTTCGATCATTGAATTAACCCTTGGATGCTTATGTGAAATGACGTGTCTCTGCATCATTTTTGGAAGTTTCGCTAAATCCTCATCGGTAAAGCCTGTTCCGCACTTTGTAACGGTTTCGAAGGCGTCGTTTTCGGTGTTGTAGGCTGCTAGAAGCAGGGCGCCGTAGGTTCCGGCGCGTTTTCCTCTTCCGTGAAATGCACCGACAACGACGAGATCGACGGTGTCTGTCATTTCGCTTTTGTAGTCTCGCTTATATTTTATCCAGAGCCATCCTCTGGCCCCAGCTTGATAAATTGAATCTTCTGTAATGGATTTACAGACTAGACCTTCGCAACCGTCTTCTATGGCTTCCAGAAAGAATTTTTCCAGTTCTTTCACATTGTCAGTTATTATGTATTTTGCAATTTTCATCCTGTCGCCTTCTTTTATCGCTTTTTCAAGTGCCCGCCGCCTAACCAAGTAAGGCTCTAAGGTAAAGTCTCTACCATCCACGTAAAGTGCGTCGAACATGAAGAGTAAAACGGGATATTCTTTCATGGCTTCTTTAATCCCATACTTTCGTCTACGGTGCATCAGTTCTTGGAAGGGCCGCATTTCGCCTGTGTCAGATTCTATTGCGACGCATTCCGACTCTAGAATGGCATCTTTTGCTTTCACATGGCTCTTAACAAGTTCGATGGCATCTGGGTACTGGTCTGAAATGTTTTCTAAACGCCTGGAAAAGAGAACAACTTCGTCGCCTTTCTTGTGGATTTGTATCCTTTCGCCATCGTATTTGTATTCGGCTATGCATTTTCCGCCAAGCTTTTCCAAAATTTCCTCGGGTGAGGAAAGCCTCTCGGCTAACATGGGTCTTATAGGTTCACCTACCAAAACTTGAAACTTCTTAATTCCTTTCAATCCTTTTTCAGCCACGGTTTTTGC
>Ga0315296_10000534_pt1 | contig 34832 bp, 27 predicted proteins | sample YL17G14_18_MG_FD_203921 | JGI IMG/M metagenome (GOLD analysis project Ga0315296, IMG submission 203921) | Sediment microbial communities from Yellowstone Lake, YNP, Wyoming, USA - YL17G14_18 | ecosystem: Environmental > Aquatic > Freshwater > Lake > Sediment | place: USA: Wyoming | collected... | reverse complement strand
AATGGCGCTCAAGATGCTTCCGGAGGTCAGAGCCTTTATGGCACGGCAGCTCAACAAGCTCGAGAGGTTCAGGATGACCTGTAAGGCAGCGTCGATTGGAAACCTCATCGAGTACGATATTCTTGGGCACGACGCTATACTGGAAGATCCACTGGAGCTACTGGAGAAGGAGGAGTTCTATATAGATGACACAGAGAGCTTCTTCAAACTTGCAGAGCGAGGCGGCGAGGTCCTCTACCTCATGGATAATGCGGGCGAGATAGCCTTCGATAGGCTCTTGGTCGAGGAGTTCAAGAGGCTTGGCTGCCGGGTGACTGCGGCCGTGAAAGGGGGACCTGCCCTCAACGATGCGCTGATGGAGGACGCCCTCGAGGTAGGGATGGATGAGGTTGCGGACGACATCATCACAACAGGAACCGATGCCATAGGCATAAACCTAACAGAGTGTTCAAGGGAGTTCCTGGAGAGCTTCTACGGCTTCCAGCTCATCCTCTCGAAGGGCATGGCAAACTGGGAGACCCTGACGGAGATCGGAACCCCCAGCCCAACCCTCTTCCTCCTCCGTGTCAAATGCGAGCCCGTGGCCGAAGCCCTGCACGCCCCCATGGATCGAAGCATAGCCAAACTCGTTCCCAAGGGATTCAAACTTTAGCTCTTAAGGACTTCTAGGATGAGTTTGAGGGAAATGGGGCCTTCCCTCAGTATCTTCGGCTTGGCGGTTACATCCAGGATCGTGGAAGAATGGCCGAGAGGGGAGCGCCCCGCGTCAAGGATTAGGTCCACCTCCTGCCCTATCTGGGCTACTGCTTCTTCAACCTTTCGCGGCGAAGGTGCACCTGACTTGTTGGCGCTTGTGCTAACCAGGTATCCGCCTGAGAGCTCCGCAAGCCTCAGCGCAACTTGGTGGTCGGGAACTCTGATCCCGATGGTATCCAAGCCAAGGGTTATTCCCTGTGGGAAGGCGACACGAGCCTTAAGGATGAGCGTGAGCGGACCTGGCCAGAGTTCCGACACGATCTTCTCGGCTTGGGGGTTGAATTGGGCCACCCTATGAGCCTTCTCAGTTGAAGAGGCTATTATGGGCAGGGGCTTGTCCTCTCTTCCCTTGACCATGATGATGCGGTCCACCGCCGAGGAGTTGAAGGGGTCGCAGCCTAGCCCATAGACTGTCTCCGTCGGATAGATAACCAGGCCCCCACCCCCGATGATCCCCGCTGCTTCGACTATGGCTTCCTCTGTCGCTTTCAGGATTCTAGGTCTCTGCATCCCGTATCCGATCTCCTCTGTCCAGAATTTAAGTGTGGGGTCTTCCCTCTTTCTATATCTTAAATTTCCCGTTCTCCATGACCGTTACCGTGGCTCCGTCTCCCTTCGTTATGATGACGGTTGGGTTCTCGACAAGGAGGTCTATGTGGGTCTTAGAGGGGCGGTAGCTCCCCCCGAAGGCCACATGTATCGTTCCCAGGACCTTCTCCGCCTCCACGAACTCATCCACGAGCCGTGCCCTGGGGTTGATTCCGAAGGCGAACTCGCCTAAATACCGTGCCCCCTCGTCCCTGTCCAGCTCCTTCTTCACCCTCCTCAAGACCGCCTTGTCCTTGCACTTGATCTCTCCAGCTAAGCCGTTCCTTGAAGCGATCTCCACAGGCGTATCCCGGTACATCCTGTTGGCGCCGCCGGCGATGCAGACAAGCCGGCCCTCGAAGGAGTCTCCCACGGGGCTGCCCATGACCTCGCCGCAGGGGAGGTTCATCTTCTCCACGCTGAAGGTCGCGCTCTTTGTGCTGAAAGAGAAGTCAGCGCCGAGGGAGCTGACGACCCCCACCTTCTCCGTTCCCTTCAGGGCTTCCTTCAGTTTTTCTCCGAAGCCGAACATGCTCTGATACTCCTCGTCTGTGAGCGACAGGGCTCCCTCGGTCAACATGTCCATCGTGATGCCTGGGCAGTGACCCACTCTTGCCCCTCTAGAGGTCTCGAATCTGACGAAGCGCCCCCTGAAGGAAGTCTCCTCGTCCCGCTGCCTGAAGATGTTCACGCAAAGGTCCGGCCTCTGAAGCGTTATCATCTCCTTGAACTGGTCGTCCAAGTCCTTCCTTATCTCCTCGGTGGTTCTCAGCACAACCAGCCTAATCCAGAGCCCCAGGCTCAGAGCCGCCCTTGAGAAGACATCCCCGATCTCTCTTTGTTCCTCATCGCAGAAGACAACGATGCGCTCGCCTATTGAAGCATCCTTTATGTTCACCAGAGCCGCTTTTGCCCCGCCCTCCGCCTTCAAAACCTTCGTTTTGGACATCTTCCTCCTCTCCTTCTTTTCTTTCTATATTTGACTTATTCTTCTTATCTTGGTGTAGCCCTATTCGTTTCTCTTGGGCTTAAATCCGATGGTGACCGTGCGGGAGACCATGTGCAACTCATGGGTCTCAGAAATCCGCTCAGGATGTTTAACGAGGTTTTCCAGATAAGCCTTCTTAGCTTCATAATACTCCTGAAGGAGCGGCTCTGAGAGACCTCCGCGCTGGAGAATCTCGCTTACACGTTTCCAACCATTCTCATGGAGAAGCAGCCGCCTCTCGAGCCAGCGGAGGATCTCCTGCTGGTCTCGACGCGGGTCGCTGAGAAGAAAAACAGAGAGTATGCCGTGCGCCTCCGCGTCGATGAGGTCACAGGAGTGAAAGACCTCGGCGTAACGGCCTCTTTTATGCTCCAAATCTCTCGAATAGTCAATCAGCTTGTTGCGGAGGTCCCATACACCTTTTCCATAGGCTTCACCCACTCTTTCCTCCAGTTCGTTCAACTTTGGGTCAGGATAATAGTCTATTCCACCTCCACCAGGTTCCACTGCGGCAACGATCCCGCCGCCTTTGGTAACTCGAGTCATCCCAGAAACAGCTCCATGGACATCGGGAAGGTTGTTCAAGACGATGTGGCAAACCGTAAGATCGGCGAACTCATCGGGCAAAGGTATATCCTCTGCGGCACCCTTTAGAAATCTGACCTTCGGAGAGAGCTTTCCTCTTGCATATTCTCTTAGAACATCGTCTGGTTCGATTGCCACCAGCTCCTTGAGGGTGGAAGTCATTCTGAGAATCTTCTCTGTGAAGTAGCCGCTTCCGCAGCCCACTTCCACTATGGTCTTTGGAACCGCTTCATCCAACCTGAGCCACTTCCTTAGTTGAAGGAGCGCATCCTCGTCGTACTCGAAGTATCTTGAAACGTCCATCTCCTCCGGCGGCTGGATATTATGCCAATGGCGTGGATCATAATGTAACGAATCCTTAGACATCCCTCATTACCTCAAAGCTTCCACACATAAACTATGCAAAATCATTTATATGTCATAGACCGAGATTTTGGGTTCTTAGTTAACTCTTTAAATTCTTCAATTACTCTTTAAGGTGGAGGGTTTAGCCTTTGAAGACGGTGCCACTCTATTGGGAAGACCCCTACATGAGGGAGTTTAAAGCCAGGGTTGTCAAAGTAGAGGGCAACAAGGTGGCTTTGGACAGGAGCTGCTTCTATCCCCGGGGCGGAGGCCAGGTCGGCGACACGGGCTTCCTCGAAGGCGTAAGGGTTGTGGACACCGTTAAGGACGAGGAGGGACTCATATGGCACGTGTTGGAGGGCGAGGCGCCTTTCCGAGAGGGCCAAGAGGTCTCGGGGACCATCGACTGGGATAGGCGTTACAGGATTATGCGCCTCCACTCGGCTGCGCATGTGGTCTACTACATGATGCTGAGGGTCTTCGGCCCTGAATGTAAGCCCCCCACCTCGGGCATAGTGGACGACCAGAAGGACAGGTCTGACTACCTCTTCCCTCAGAGCATAGATAGGGAGGAGCTCAAGCAGGTGGAGGAGCTGGCCAACGGCTTCATCGTAGAGAACAAGCCCATAAAGACCTGGACCGACGAGAGAGACACGAGACACTGGCTTACTGAGGGACTCCCCGAGATGCTCTGCGGCGGAACCCACCTCAAAAACACCTCGGAGATAGGCCCCATAAGGGTTAAAAGGGGCAGCAAACCCGGAGCAGGCAAGGAACGCATAGAGATAACCCTAGCAGAGTAAAAGCGCTCAGCCGATAGGGTGTTATGCCTCAGTGACTGCTTTGAAGACCGCCTCCGAGATCCTTGCTATGACTTCAGCTCCTTTTCCCCCGTTGGATGTCTGGCTGAGGTTGTCCTTCAGGTCCTTGCTCATAGCCGATATGACGTAGGGGTGATCCTTCGCGAAGACAACGCCGACATCATGCCTTATCCCGGCGATTTCCCCAGTCTTGTGAGCCACGGGCGTGCCGCTGGGCAGGTAACGAGGAATCCTGTCCCTGACCTGCTGCCTCTTCATGATGTCCAGCGCCCTCTCGCAGGCCTCTGGGTTCAGCATGGTCTTCGTGGCAAGCTTCTGGAGGAGGTCAGCAATGTCCCTGGGGGACGTGAGGTTGTCTAGGCCTCGCTTCCTCGCCTCGAAGTCCATCAGCTTCCTTTGGAGAACCGTCCTCCGAAGCCCCAGCTGCCTCACGTATGCGTTGACGTTCTCCATACCGACCCTAGCGATAGCGATGTTCGCGGCTACGTTGTCGCTCACAATGATCATGAGCGTCAGGACATCGGAGAATGGCAGAGAGAGCCCCGTGGTCATCTCCTTCAGCACACCGCTTCCGCCAACTTTATCCTCCTCCATCAGGGTCACCCTCTCTTCGAGGCTCAGGCGCCCCTCCGCCCTCTGCCTCAGAGCTTCCACCAGTATGGGGATCTTGATGATGCTCGCGGAAGGGAAGACCTCGTCGCCGTTGATGTCGATCTCCTCTCCCGTGCCAATGATCCCTATGACTAAGCCGAAGGTGCCCTCAGCCTGCGATATGATCTCCATGATTTGAGACCTAAGCGAAGACCTGAACATTTTTCTTCCTCTGAGAGTGTCCAAGTCAATGGCGCTTGGTGAGGGATACGGCGGCGATTACCAGGAAGGCGACGCCCGTCAGCAACGGCGAATCTGTGATCCACCAGACTATGATGGCCACCACGGCGGCGGGCACGAGGAAAAGGAAGAGCTTGACGACGAAGGCTATGATAGCGATGCCGATTATCAGGAAGAAAAGCAGCAAAAGCAACCCCACGATGTCGGCTCCAAACTGGAAAACCTGAGGCGCAAACATAACTAGTCTCACCATTAAGAAGCGGTCTATCTGATTAAAGCCTTTTCGCGAAACCCTCTGAACAATGTAACCTCGAATCGCGCTCGGCTTAGGGATCAGCATGGGAGCTTGGATCGAGGGGCTAAATTCTTATTAGATCGAGCATCCGATCCATAGAGAAGAGGGCCCGTGGTCCAGATTGGATAGGACGCTAAGCCGTTCCTAGGCGCGTAAGCCTGCGGAGCTGGAGATCGTGGGTTCAAATCCCTCCGGGCCCGCCACCCCTTAAATAAGCAAGGATTAATATGCAATGTCCTAATCTCAGGTGTTTGAGTCCTTAAAAGAGACAAGCTTCGACATTGCTTGGTCAAGCCAAATTTTTCTCGGTGTTTTTTCTGCGGGCGATTTGCTTATGTAATCATTTTGCTTGAGGGAAGCCTTCGATGAGAAGTATTAAATATTCAAGGTTTTACTTCAACCAAGCAAGTGGTTAAATGGGTGAAGCGGAGGTGACTCGCTCTCAACTCGTTGCTTTGTTGCCGGGGGCCCTCTTCTGCGTGGCGATAGCCGTAGTCTCCTATGCCACGTGGCTCGCGTACAAGCCGATAAGCGGTCTCATGTGGGCCTTCATCTACAGTATAGTCATCGCAAACTTGGCAAAGCTGCCTAAGAGGCTGGCGCCGGGCATAAACTTCTGTTCCAAGGAGCTTCTAAGAGGCGTCATATCTGCGTTAGGCATCGTTACCAGCGCCCTAATATGGATCCAGGTAGGCGTAGGAGTAATCAATGCCCTCGTCATCATATTTTTCTCGTACTTCTTCGGCCTCTGGCTCGGGAGAAAGGTCGGGCTCAGCAACACCTTGGCGTCCCTCATCGGCGTCGGCACAAGCATCTGCGGAGCCTCCGCCATCGCGGCAGCGGGACCTGCTATAGAGGCCAAGGAGGAGGAGATAGGCTTGGCGTTAGCCTGTATCACGCTATTCGGTCTTCTCGCCATGTTCACATACCCCTTCCTCTACACTAACACGATAGTCGGCGAGTGGCTTGGGCACAACCCAAACGTGTACAGCATATGGTGCGGGTCAGGAGTTCACGAAACAGCCCAGGTGATAGCAGCTGCTGGTGCGCTGGACTCCGCGGCCATCGGCCCTGCCCTGATGGTCAAGTCGATACGAATCTTTATGATAGGACCAATGGTCTTAATCGCAACATATTTTTTCAGTAAAAAGGAGAAAATAGCGAGGGGCAAATCGGCAGCGAAGACCGTTCTGCCAGCCTTTGCCGTTGTATTCATCTTAAATTCGTTCATCGGCGCTTTCCTTGATGCCTATACCCCTACGATACGGGCGATGGGATTCGATTGGTCCTTAGTTAAACCACTTCTGTCTGGAAATGTCTTTCCCTTCTTGCTTGCAACCGCCTTCGCTGGCGTAGGATCTAAAGTCAAGTTCAAAGACATCGCGAAGCTCGGGGCTAAACCCTTCGCCTTAGGAGCTTTCATGGCCCTATTGGCAGGGGTCCTAGCCTTAATCTTGGCCATTGCAGTTGCGCCCTTTGTTCCTTCACTTTGAATACCACTATTCTGCGCATGTTTTCCTGTGAAGGCACTCTTTTCGTGCTCTTGATACTTCATCGGTTAGAAAAGAGATTTTTTTGGGTATGTTATTCGTCTAAACAGGTTCATTTCTTGTTATAATTGGAAGAGGGGTTTATACTTGGATGAAATACCTTTTTGAGATTTTTTGTCGATATTACCTCCATCTTCCTTTCTTAGACTTTCTGCAAAATACTTAATTATCCGCGGGAAGAGAATAAGGTAGGTGAGAACCACCTTTTTTGGTTTTCTCATTCGTTCGGTGAAGCGAATTGGTGGATGAGGAAGTTAATTGGATGGCTGGCGGGCCTCAGGGGAGCGGCATAGATTCTGCAGCAAGCATTTTTGCACGAGCGTGTGGCTATGGCGGCCTTTACATCTACGGGAAAAGGGAGTATCACTCCAACATAAAGGGACTGCACAGCTACTTCCACATGCGCATCTCAAGCCGTGAGGTCTCAGCTAACGTAAACGACGTGAACCTGCTGGCGGCCTTCGATGCCGAGACCGTGGTTAGACACATAAACGAGGTGGTGCCGGGCGGCGCCATCATTGTTGACAAAGACAAGCTCGACACAAAGGCTCTTGAGATACCTTCCTTAGACCCTGAGTTCAGAGAGAGGCTTCGCGAGCATCTGGAGAAAACGGGCTTAGAAGACAGTCTGAACGCTCTTCTGGAGGAGGCGCGTAAGGCTGGCGTTCATGTTATCCCTGTTCCCTACTTGGAATTGATGAACCAGATCGCCAAGCAGGCGGGGATGGAACTGAGCAAGGTCACCCGAACGATAAACGTTTTAACAGTGGGCATCTCCTTCGGCCTCCTCAACTATGATGAGAGCCTGGTTGAAAAGGCGGTTAGAGCGACCTTCTCGGACAAGCCCGAGGTCGCTGAGATGAACGTTGTGGCTCTCAGGGAGGCTTATAACTACGCCAAGAAGAGCTTTCCAGAGGGCATTGGATACAAGCTTGAAAAGAACGGCATGGGTGAGAACAGGCTTTTCCTACAGGGGCATCAAGCTGTTGCTCTGGGTAAGGTTTTGGGCGGCTGCCGAGTTCAAACCTATTACCCTATAACCCCTGCTCAGGACGAGAGCGAATTCCTGGAGACACATGAAATTCTGAGGACGGGAACCGATGGAGAGGAGGGCTCAGTAGTTGTTATTCAAACCGAGGATGAACTCGCAGCTATAACCTGGGCTATAGGCGCGGCTCTGACGGGGGCGAGAGCAGCGACCTCAACCTCTGGGCCTGGCTTCTCCCTCATGGTTGAAGGGCTCGGCTGGGCGGGAAACAACGAGGTCCCCATAGTCATCACGTACTACCAGCGGGGAGCCCCCTCTACAGGCCTGCCCACGCGGCATGGTCAAGACGACCTGAGATTCGCTATTCATGCTAGCCACGGTGATTTTCCGCGCATCGTGCTCGCCTCTGGCGACATCCGAGAGTGCTTCTACGACGCTGCGAAGGCCTTCAATTACGCTGAGAGATATCAGGTGCCGGTCATCCATTTAACCGACAAAGCCCTTGCCAACAGTTCCCAAACCTACGCCTTCTTCGACACCGCTCAATATTCCATCCAGCGTGGCAGCATTCTTGGCGAGACTGATCTACAGGGCGAGGAGTATAAGCGGTTCCGCTTCACGGAGAGCGGCGTCTCCCCCAGGGTTTTCCTTGGCACAAAGAACGGCGTCAGCTGGCTTACGGGTAACGAGCACAACGAGTTCGGGCACAGAAGCGAAGACTCTGTGAACAGGACGCAGATGGTTGAGAAAAGAATGAAAAAGCTCGAGACGATCGACAAGGAAATACCTGTTGAGGAGAAGGTCAACTTCTTTGGGAACGAGAACGCAGAGAACATGATCGTGAGCTGGGGATCACCGAAGGGAGCCATCCTTGAGGCTCTCGGCAGATTAACCCAAGAAGGGTTCAATTTGGGGTTCATTCAAGCTCGCATGATCCATCCGCTTCCCGAGGATTACCTAGCTGAAAAACTCCGAAGAGCCGAGAGGATAATCGATGTTGAGATGAATTATTTGGGGCAGTTTGGGGGAGTACTGAGGGAGAAGACGGGTATTCCCACCGACTTCCATATCCTAAAGTATAACGGGCGGCCGATGACGACCACGGAAGTGTATAACGCTCTGAAGAGCGTTTTGAGTGGTCAGGCCCCTAAAAGGCAGGTGTTGAACTATGGCGCTTAAACCATCGGACTATAGAACAGACTTCTTTGTGGACTGGTGTCCAGGATGCGGAAACTACGGTATACTGACGGCTCTGCGCATGGCTCTTGCAGAGCTGGGGCTCGAACCGCATCGGGTTGTTCTGGTCTCCGGCATAGGTCAGTCGGGTAAGCCTGCTGAGTTCATGAATGTCTATGGGGTTCACACGCTCCACGGCAGGGTGTTGCCCTTCGCTGAGGGGATCAAGACAGCCAATCCAGGGTTGGAGTTGATCGTCGAAGGGGGAGATGGCGACGGTCTCGGGATAGGCGCTGGACACTTCGTGAACGCCGGGAGGAGGAATGTGGACATGACCTATTTACTTCATAACAACGGCGTCTATGGCTTGACGAAGGGCCAGGCTTCCCCCACCCTCAGACTCGGCGTGAAGACGAAGTCGCTTCCGCAGCCCAACATCAACGAGGCGGTGAACCCCATAGCCTTAGCCCTCGTGTCTGGCTACACCTTTGCCGCGAGGTCCTACGCCTTCGAGGTCAACCATTTGAAGGAGATGATCAAGCAGGGTGTTCAGCACAAGGGCTTGGCCTTCATAGAGATATTGCAGCCCTGTCCAACCTACAACGACATAAACACGAAGGAATGGTATGAAGGAGAGGACAGGTTAGACCAGAACGGGAAACCGCAACCCAGGATTTATCAATTAGATGGAATCAGATATGATCCAGTTGTGCGTGACCCGGCGGAGGAGCCCGAGAAGATGATGGCGGCGCTAGTCAAGGCTCGGGAGTGGGGCGACAGGATTCCTCTGGGCGTCTTCTACAAGAACGAGCTCGTCACGACCTTTGAGGAGCGCATCGCCCAGAGGATACCCTTCTACCTTCGAAACCCTCCTGCAAAGCAGAAGATCAGCGACGAAACAGGGGCCTCCACAGCCAAGTTGAAATGGCTCTTTGACGAGTTCAAGGTCTCCTGAAAGCCCAACCCCTTCTTTCTTTGGTGCTCAGTAGAACTTATATCGAGTCTCTTGTATTATGCAATTTGTTGGTGAAATAGAGATGAGTAAGACACCTGAGAATTTGAAGGGTGCCTTTGCGGGTGAGTCGCAGGCAAACAGACGATACTTAGCCTTCGCTCGAAAGGCTGAGGAGGAGGGCCTGCCGCAGGCTGCGAAGCTCTTCATGGCAGCGGCGGAGGCGGAGACCATTCATGCCCTGAACCATCTCAGAGTATTGGGTGAAGTAAAGTCGACAGCGGAGAACCTGGATACGGCTGTTTCTGGTGAGACCTTCGAGTTCAAGAGCATGTACCCTGAATACCTGAGCCTGGCAAGGAAGGAGGGCAACAGTCAAGCGGCTTGGAGCTTCGACGTTGCGAACAAGGTTGAGCAGGTGCACGCTGGCCTCTTCTCGAAGGCGGTTGAAGCTCTGAAAGCTAAGAAGGAACTGGCGAAGGTCGACTATTGGGTCTGCGGCGTCTGTGGGAACACGGTTGAAAACGCAGCGCCGGAGAAATGTCCAATCTGCGGAGCGCCTAAGGCGAAATTCTTCAAGGTAGCTTGAGTTACGCTGAAAATAAGCCGATAACTGAGGGTCTTCAGATTTTTTCCTCCAGTTTTCCTCTTTCTATGCTCCATTCCATAGCGATCTTGCGGACCAGGGAGCCGATCCTGTATATGTCTATGTTGCCTTCCGACAACAACTTAACGGTGTAGGTGTCTTCCCCTTTTTCCGTCGTTAAGAGCACTTTGTTTCTTGAGTAGAACTTTTTGGGAACACCTGCTTCGCGATAGGTGAACTCAACGGTCTTGGCAACTCCTTTCTCTCTCCTCTCCGTCCCCTTCCTTATCCAGTCCGTCACGAACTCCATATCGTATCTATGATCTTCAAGGCCCTTCACCATGTGCTCTGAAAACCTCTCAGCCTCGGTTTCTGAGACCTTGATGGGGAGGGTTAGTTCCTGAAACGCCATGGGCTTGGTTGACTCCTCTCTCACTCTCCACCTCCTCATGAGGGAGGGCGTGACGACGACAGACCCCTTTATCGCCACGAGGCCTCCCACGAGAACCGCTGCCAAGGCTACTGCTATGGCTCCGAGAACCCAGAGGGCTGAGACCTTCTGCTTGACTTGGACCGCCAATGCGAGAGAGGACATGGCCTTGTACCACCCCAGGCCGAGGAGGTAGCCCATCCCCCCGCCGACAACCCCGATCAACGCCGCCTCCGCCAAAAACAGCCCAGTTATGTGGCTGGGATTCATGCCCACGGCGGAGTAGATGCTGATCTCCCTTCTCCTCTCGTAGAGCGAGTTCAGCATCGTGACAACCATATTCAGAACAACTATGCCCCAGGGGATGGCGATTGGAAGCCCCTTCCCCTCGAAGTAAGATGCCAGCTCAGCCAAGTAGATGCCATCCTCTGCGGAGGCCCAGACCCTGAATCCCCTGTTCAGAGCCATCGTCCTCGCATATTCCTTCAGATCTGTTCCCTCCTTCAACAGGACATCGAGGCGTGAGATAGAGACTCCGGAAGACTCAAGTTTCAAGGCTGTGCTCCAAGTAATTACAAGAGTCTCATTTGCCAAGCAGGGGGTCAACTTCTCTATATAAATTGTAAAGCCATCAGAACCAATTCCATGAGCTTCTATCTTCCTGGGGAGAAGGAAGTCCCCGTCGAGGTCCCTGAGGTCTTCAAATTCTTTGTCGTCGAAGATTCCGATGATCTCCAGTTCAAGGGTTTTTCCCGATGTTCTGAGGGTTATGGTTTCCCCCACCGTTGCGTTCAACCTCTCCTTAAGCTCTCTACTGATCAGGACGCCGTTGTCATCCCCATCGCTCAGGTATCCACCCTCTACGATCGTCTCATTCAGGCGTAGGATCTCAGCCTCTGCGCTTGGGGTAACGCCTATGACACCATAGATTGGAACCATAGATCGGGGCCATTTGATCGATCGATCACCATAGATTGGAATCCCTCCTAAATAGCCCACAGTCTCCCCCCTATACAGGCGGCAGGGTAGGTTCTCATACCTCGGTGCCACGAGACGTGTCTCGGTCCGTGCCTCAAACCATTGGATGGAAGAGTTGTCGAGTGGGAAGAACCAGGAGGGGGCTAAATGGATTTCCTCCTTTTCCATGAGCACGACAGTCGTAATGCTTGGTGGTATTGGCGCCCTCACAAGGATTCCTTCCGAGGGGCCTGGGCGGCTGGAGACCTGTCCGAAGGTGAGTCCGAAGCCTGTTGTGAAGGAGGTGAGGGCTATGAAGCTTGAGACGAGGACCATCACCGAGGTGAGGGTGAGGGCGAACCTTAGCTTCCTCCTCCGTAGACTCCTCTTGGCGATGGAGAACACTGGCTCGATCATATTTCGCAGAGGCACATCCCTCCTTCTCACTTTATCCTCCAGAACCCTTGGAGACAGGGCGGTGATGCCGAGGATGGCGACGATCGAGAGCAAGGAGGCCTCCAGAAACAGGGAGGGCTCCACGAGATGGCTCCCAGGATACAACAGGTATAACACAGGCAGGAACGCCGTGTAGAAAGCCAAGGACCCCAAGACCTTACGCGTCCTCTTCTCAAAGAGGAGATAGGAGATCGCCGTCGCGGTGAATGCCAGGAAGGGCATAAGCACGAAGACAGACCTAGAGGCTTCAACGTAGGCGCCAGCAACCCAGCTCTGGACATTTAGAACCTCAAGATAAGCCTCACGAAGCTCTATGAAACAAGCTCCATAGGCGCCTTGGCTCAGGTCCTGCTCAGCCTCAAGCGTCAGGGAGATTATCTTGGCTAGGCTCTGCCTCTCAACCGCGAGGTAGAAGCCCTCCCTCTCCGTCTCCTCGATCATTCCGCTGGTCCTGGCGGACTCGGCTTTAACCGTTGACAGGCTCAGCGGAAGACAGAACGCCCTTAAATCAGCATGGACTGCTTCGCCCCTTCCCAGAGTAAAGTGGTTGGGCTGGTCAACGGAGAAGGTGCGTATCACCGCCTTTCCCTCAACCCTGGTTCCAGATTCAACCCTGACCATGAAGGGAATGTTAGCTGGGACGACGAGCTGACTCTGGCTGATTCCGAGAAAATAGTTGAGGTTAGTCTCCCCTGAGGCGTAGTGGAGAAGATACTCGCCGAACTGCATTGCTGCGCCGGAGTCTGGCTCTGACACCCAGTAGGAGGATTGAGAGGGTTCCGTCGTCTCGACGAACAGAGCCTCCTCGTCCAGAAACAGCGTGGCTCCGCCCCAGAGTACGAAGGTTAGGTTCATCTTTCCAGGGGTAGATGCCAGGATACTCTTCACAGATGGAATATAGTCAAAGCCAGGGGTTGAGGAGTCGTCGTAGTAGACATAGATCTTGTAGCTCACCCTAATCGAAAGCTCCAGGACAAAGTGTCCAGCCACATCAGCTTCTAGCTGTGACACCTTCTGCCATTCAGTCGTAGGGAGTCCTCTAGGAGAGTAACTAGTGACACTCCTAGCGACCAGCACGTTGGCGTGGGGAATTGGGTTTCCCGTGCTGTGGTCCCTGACATCTCCATCGATCGTCACGCCACTCTGAGCTGGAGCAAGGTTCTGAGGAAGAACCAACAATACGAGGAGCATCAAAATAAGGAGTGGCAGGCCCCGCCTATTCACTTGACTACCCTTTCCCTGATAATAATAAGCACAATTATTTATGTATGTGCTGTAAAGTAGCAAGTCGATCAACCTCTTCGTAGCTGAGAGCCTTTAGGCTGTTTCCTCCAATTTTCCTCTTTCTATGCTCCATTCCATAGCGATCCTGCGGACCAGGGAGCCGATCCTGTGTATCTCTATGTTTCCCTCTGATGATAACTTAACCGTGTAGGTGTCTCCTTCTCTCATCAAAAGTACCTTGTTCTTTGAGAAACGTTTTTTGAGACCGCCTGCTTCACGATATACGAACTCGATTGTTCCGATAGGTGTCTTCTCCCCCTTCTTTGCCTGCTCCGTCTTTTGGCGTTCCAGGGATTCTTCCCTTATTTGACGAGCCACGGATTCAAGTTCGTCCACCCTGACTCTGAGCTTACTCGCCACATCCTCGATGATGCGTGCCCTCTCCACCTTCCCTACACCTTCTCCTATTCGACGCGTCGCCGACTCTAAATCGTCTATGCTGGCTCTGAACCTTTTTTCCAATTCCCGTGGAGTAGGCAGCCTCTTCGTCTCCTTCTCCTCCTCCGTCCTCTCCCTTATCCAGTCCGTTACGAAGTCGATATCGTCTCTATGAGATTCAAGGCCCTTCACCATATACTTGATAAATTCCTCAGCCTCTGCACCTGAAACCTTAATGGGAAGGGTCAACTCCTGGAGCCCCATAGCCTTGACTGCCCCCTTCTCCACCCTCCACCTCCTCATGAGGGAGGGCGTGATGACGACGGACCCCTTTATGGCCACAAGACCTCCCACGAGGACTGCTGCCAAGGACACAGCTATGGCCGCGAGGACCCATAGGGCTGAGACCTTCTGCTTGACCTGAATAGCCAGCGAAAGAGAGGATATGGCCTTATACCATCCCAAACCTAGGAGGTAACCTATTCCTCCTCCGATAACCCCGATAACTGTCACCTCCGCCAGGAACAGTCCAGTTATGTGGCTTGGGCTCATACCGATGGCGGAGTAGATGAAGATCTCTTTCCTCCGCTCGTAGAGCGAGTTAAGCATCGTGACGACGACGCTCAGAACAACGATACCCCAAGGAACAATGACTGGGAGTCCCTTTCCCTCGAAGTAAGACCCTAACTCAGCTAAGTAGATGCCATCTCCTGTGGAGGCCCAAGCCCTGAAACCTTTATTGAGGGCTATTTCCCTGACGTACTCTTTTAGATTCATTCCTTCATTTAACACGATGTCGAGGCGTGAGATGTAGACTCCAGAGGACTCAAGTTTTAAGGCGGTCTTCCATGTAACCACAACGGTCTCATCTGTTGAGCAAGAAGTCAACCCAAATATTAATTCACGTGAGCCATCTGGATGTTCGATTACCGCTATCACTATCATCTTTTGAGAAAGGAGAGACTGCCCATCAAGGTCCTTGATGCCTTCTAGTTTCTTATCATCGAAGACCCCAACAACCTTCAGTCGGAGCTTCCAATTATTGAGGGTTAGGTTCGCCCCAACCATTGTATTCAGCCTCTCCTTAAGACTTGCGCTGATCAGGACGCCATTGTCATCGCTGTCGCTCAGGAACCCCCCTTCGACGATGGTCTCGTTCCAAGGCAGAATCTTCGCCTCTATACTGGGAACAATGCCGATGACGCCGAAGATCGGTGCCCCGCCTAGATAGTCTAGAGGTGTCGGACGTGGGAGGTTCTCATATTTCGGCGCAACGAAACTTGTCTCAGGCTGCGTTGCGAAATATCCGACAGAGGTATTGTCTAGTGGAGAAAAGGTATACAGCTCTGGCTTAATTATCACCGAAGGTTTTGGCGCTCTTATGAGGGCTCCTGTTGAGGGGCCTGGGCTGCCTGAGACTTGGCTGAAGGTGAGGCCGAAGCCCGACGAGAAGGAGGTTAGGGCGATGAAGCTCGAGACGAACACCATCACCGAGACGAAGGTGAGAACTGACCTGATCCTCCGCCGCCTTAAACTCCTCTTGGCGATGGAGAACATGGGCGCGACCATGTTCTGCAGGGGCACATCTCTCCTCCTTACTCTGTCTTCCAGAACCCTCGGAGATATGGTGGTGATGCCGAGGATGGAGACGATCGAGAGCAAGGAGGCCCCCAGAAACAAGGAAGAGTTCACGAGGCTGCTCCCCGGATACAACAGGTATAACGCAGACAGGAACGCTGCGTAGAAGGCTAGCGATCCCACAACCTTGCGGGTCTTCTCTTCGAAGAGGAGAAAGGAGGTTGCCGTTGCGGTGAAAGCCAAGAAGGGCAGGAGAAGGAAGATCGATCTCGAAGCCTCGACAGACGCACCGGCAATCCAGTTTCGGACATTTGAGATCTCAAGGTAGGCTTCGCGAAGGCTTGTGAAACAGGTCCCATAGGAACACTGGTTCAGATCCCCTTCGGCATCGAGGATTAGGTACGTTATCTTCGAGAGGCTCTGCCTCTCAACCGCAAGGTAGAAGCCCTTGCTCTCCATATCTTCGACCATCTTGCTGACCTCGTCGGATCCCGTTCTGACAGTTGACATGCTCATGGGAAGAGAGAACGCCCTCAGATCAGCGTGAACGGCTTCGCCCTTTCCCAGAACAAAATGGTTTGGCTGGTCGACTAGGAAGCTACGCGTCTGCGACTTTCCTTCGACCATGATTTTAGAGTCGACCTTGACCATGAAGGAGGTGTTGGCTGGGACGATGAGGTGTTTCTGGTCTAATCCGAGGAAATAGTTGAGGTTGACCTCCCCCTTAGCGTAGTAGAGGCGATAATTACCAGGCTGCATCACTGCACCAGAGCTTGTGTTCAATACAGAGTAGGAGGACTGAGCAGCCTCCGTCGTCTCGACGAACAGAGCCTCTCCGTCCAGGAGCAGGGAGGCACCGCTCCATAGACCGAAGGTCATGTTCATTTTTCCAGGTGTAAATGTCTGAATGTCCTTTACGGACGGAACATAGTCGAAACCAGGGGTTGAAGGATCATCGTAATAGACACAGATTCTGAAGCTATCCTTAGTAGAAAGGTTTAGGGCAAAAAACCCGCTTTGATCAGCCTCTAACTGCGATACCTTCTGCCATGCAGACTTAGAATATTTATAGACCAGTACACTGGCGTGAGGAATAGGATTTCCAGAATCATGGTCCTTGACCGTTCCGTTGATCGTCACAATATTCTGAGCCGATACAAGACTTTGAGGCAGGGCTAACAATACAAAGGATATTAGAACCAGAAGTGGCTGGAACCGCCTATTCACTGGTGACCCTTTCCTTGATCTATAATGAGCATAGATATTTATCTGTGTGCTCCAATAAGCACACAATTCTTTATTTTTATTCTACATGAAGCCCCCTAACTAAAATTCCAAAATACCGCCATCGGTGTATCCCCTTACTGATCTGACGATCCGATTCAGGGCTGCTCTTTAACCACGTACAAGCCGTCACCCCTCACAACCCTGAGGATAAAGTCAAATCGGTCGAGCTCCAGCGACAAGTGGAAATCCTCCTCTCGGAACTGGGGCTGAGAGGGATCGAAGAACTTGACCCCGGACGGCGACCCCCTGATGCGTTGCCTGATCTCATCGAAGTCGGGCACCTTTCCCTCTAGGACTTCTTCGATATAGCCTGCGCAGAGCTCATCCTCCTCGCTGAGTTCGACGCCGCGGCTGCCCATGGCGACAAGCGAGACAACCTGAGGCCGGATTCTGCGGATGTGCTTGACGATGGCGCCTGCCATGACGAAGCTTCCTAAGAGGATCTCCTCTGCTTCCCTCGCGTTGACTACGCCCTGCGTCCCCGCCCCCGTCGTCTGGATAACAGTCTTTCCCGTGAAGTCCTTAAGCCTAACCTCGAAGGGAGAGTTCCCGAGGTCAAAGCCCTCAACACGCTTCCCATCCCGCTCGCCCATCAACACCCAGTTCGGATGGCGGTGCTTCAGCTCGAAAGCCTCCTCTAGACCGCCGACTGGGATGATCCGCTCGGCACCATTCGCCATCACGTAGGCTGCCGTTGTGAAGGCGCGGAAGACATCGATGATGACGGCGAGACCATGTGCCCTCCTCGCGCCGGAGACGAGGCTGTATCTTTCAATCCTCATGGGCGACATGGCATAGATACCTCCTTCTTTGGGCTTAAAACATACCCTCCTCTTGATAATTCTTTGAACAAGAAAAGTAGCGGCGTCACGACTTGAGTTCGACGACCATCCACGCCTCGACGGCAATCCATCCCGGATGATGAGCTGGCAGCGCTGCTCTGGCGGGTTTCCCCTGCTCTGGGCCGAAGAGCTCCACGAGGAGGTCTGTGAAGCCGTTTAGAACCGCGGGCTGCTGCATGAATCCCTCACCACTGTTTATAAACCCCACGACCTGGAGCACCTGCTTAATTCGGTCGAGGTCCCCGATCACGGTCTTCAGCTGCGCTAAGCAGTTGAGGCAGACCTCCCTCGCGGCTTGGTACCCTTCCTCCAGCGTCAGGTCCTTTCCGACGAGACCCCGTTTCGTGGTGTTGAAGGGGCCTTGCCCTGCCGAGTAGACGATGTTGCTGGCCTGCTTTGCGCCTAGGTAGACGCCTCTGGGGGCGGGTGTTGGAGGTAGCCTTAAGCCCAGTTTTCTGAGCTTCTCTTCGATGCTCATATTGCTTCGCCTATTAAGGGTCTATGGATATTTTATCTTTTCGGGGTCAACCCCATACGAAAGATTTATACTATGAGCTGTCTCTCTCCTCATATCTAGGCGGTTTCATGATTCAGGCTCTTAAGGTGCTCATGGTCTGCATGTTCACTGCCATGCTTGGGCTGGGTATCATAGGCCCGATTATGCCCATCTACGCGAGGATCTTGGGTGCCACCTTCGTTGAGATAGGCCTCATGGCCTCTGTTTGGTCTGTTGCTAGGCTTGTATTCAACCCGTTGATGGGACGCCTCTCGGACATGCGGAGTAAGAAGAGGATCATGGAGGGCGGCCTAGTTGTCTACATGGTCACCTCTGTGCTCTACGCCGTCGCCTGGGACTTCACGTCTCTGGTCTCCGTAAGGTTCCTCCATGGGGTGGGCTCCGCCATGATGATGCCTATAGCCATGGCCTACGCCGCCGAGCTCACACCGAGGGGTCAGGAGGGGAGATACATGGGTATGATGAACCTAGCCATGTTCGCGGGCATGGGTGTAGGACCCTTTTTAGGCGGCTCTCTCACAGACCTTTTTTCAATCGCCGTGCCCTTCTACTTCATGGGGGCGCTGACGGCTCTCAGCCTTCTCCTCAACCTACTCTTCTTGCCCAACGATCGGAGCGGGTCTACCATGAAAAGGCTTCGACCCTCTTTTAAGAGGATTCTGTTGAACAAGCCTCTGCGCGCCGTCTTTTTTTACCGCGTCGTAGCCGCCATCGGACAAGGGAGCATCATGGGTTTCCTCGCCATCTTCATATCTGGACAACCTGAGGCAGGGGGCTTGGGGCTGCCTCTGTCGGTGTCGGGGCTGATTCTCTCGGCGGGCCAGATCACTTCAGCCCTGATGCAGCGGCCCTTTGGGGAGCTCGCTGACAGGTACAACAGGATTCGGCTCATACTTGTGGGGGGCGTGTTGAGCGTCGCTGGCTTCGCCCTTCTGCCCTTGTCTCAGGAGATGTGGGGGGTGCTGGTTGCCAGTCTGGTCTGGTCCATGGGTGGGGCTTTGGCGATGCCTGCGATGACGGCCATCGTCGCCATCGAGGGGAAGGAGCTGGGCGCGGGCTCCACCATGAGTGTCCTCGACACGGCCATGAGCGGCGGCACGGTTGTGGGTCCTCTGCTCTCCGGCTTGATCATAGATCTGTTTGGCCTTAAGTCGACCTTCTACGTCGGCAGCCTCGTGCTCCTCGCGGGCACAGCCGTCTTCTACGCCCTCACGCCGAAGGAACAGGCGAAGCCCCGGGTTCCAGCTTAACCCTTGCAACAACGGTTGTTATGTCTGCTTTTGGTGGTCCTGATTACCGCTGCGGTAATGTTTGATTTTGGCTTTTTTCGGGTAATCTCCGATTTGAGGTTGAAGTGTTTCGTAGAGCGCTGAACAGGCCTGCGGGCTTGAGTTGTTCTTCAAGGGGGCTGTTCGTTGTCCCAGTAGAGCTGCTGATGGATTTATTCTTCCTTCTCTTCCCCATAACTGGAAATTACTATCTTGCAATTTGGGCATCTGTAGGCTTCAGCATTCCCAGGACCCCAGCTGATACGATTCTCGACAAGAGTCTAAGTCCCCAAATAGGTGTACTTTTTTCTTTTCTCACCCCAGCGAATAGCCCCAGAAGCACATATCACATAACCTTTCTCCATCTTCGTACCGCACACTGGACAGTTCTCAGGCAGTTTAACTAAGCTGGTTCCTCCGCTTAGTATCCTTTTAGTAATAGACAACTATTCTATTTATTCCTTGTTCGTCAGGCAACAAAAGGAGACTCTGAAAAACCCTTATGATAGGCTACTAATTAAAGCCCTCTAAGATACTTCTCGCCGATGCTCAATTTTTAACAACGCAGCTCCCACTTAGTGCCCTAATGCAAGATTGGGCTATGACTCCATGGACTGAGACTAAAGTGTTAAAACTTCTGAGGAATATTCTTTAAACGAGAGTCTATGAGTCTGGATTTTAAGAGGAGGCTGGTTGGGCTTCAGGAGAAGATGGCTGAAAACAACCTCGACCTTGTCGTTTATGGCTGCTGCCAGAACTTCCAGTATCTCACAGGGCTTCTAACAGAGTGGCGCCGCGGAGTCGACCTGCTCAGCGCGGTGAACAATGTCTTCGTGCCCAGAGAAGGGGAGCCGATCCTGACGCTTGCGGGAGTACCTTCCGGAGAAGCTCCGGCTACATGGATCAGGGACATCCGATATCCTGAGCGGGGAGTCGCATACGGAGACCTGGTGAAGAAGGTCATCTCAGACCTTGGCTTGAAGGGCGGTAGCGTAGGCATCGGAGATCACCTCTGGGGATCGACGGTGGTGGAAGTAGCGAAGGCGGTTAAGCAGGCTAAGTTCTACAGCGCAGAGGCGTTGATGGACCAACTGAGGATGATCAAGGACCCCGGCGAGGTCGAACGGCTCAGAAAGGTGGTAGCCCTCACCGACAAGGCGGTGGAGAAGGTTCTGCCCAAGATCAAGGCGGGCATCACCCAGCGCGAGCTGGGGCTTGAGATCGAGTTCCAGGGCAGGCTGCTGGGCGCCTCGGATATCTCCTTCTCGCCAACAGCTGGCTTCGTCAAATCAGGCTCCGAGGTCTCGACCAACCCCTTCACCTATCCCCGTGACAAGGGGCTAGTCTCTGGCACCTCTATCGCCTTCGACGTAGGCTTCGTCTTGGACGGCTACTGCTCCGACTTCGGGCGGAGCTTCTACTTCGGACCTGCCAACACGGAGGTGAAGAAGGGATATGAGGCGCTGCACCAGGGGGTTCTGGAGACCGTGGACAAGATGCGGGACGGCAGCCTGCGGGTTTGCGACCTCTTCCCAGCGCTGGAGAAGACGCTGGACAGGCTAGGGTACGGCGACTACCTGCGGGCACGTTTGACGACGGGGAACCTGGGGCACAACATCGGCGTAGAGGTCCACGAGTCCCCTTGGCTCAGCCCAGCCTACACGGAGCCGCTTCACGCTAACATGGTCATGGCCTTGGAGCCGAAGGTCTGGCACGCTGGTGAATACTACCTACGCGTCGAGGACATCGTCCTAGTTGGATCGCGGAAGACAGAGGTCCTGACCAAATTCGACAGGGAGATCTTCCAATTATAGCTCTGGAGCAACTTTTCCCATCTTTTAGGGTTTTCGGGGGCTCAAAGGGCTAAAGAGCCTTAACTACTAGCACATATGTCCATGTGATTATTAGCGCGAAGATGCCTGTGTTTCTGGCTGTTTTCTTAAGGTTAGCGGCGTTATTCTCGGTTGGTTCCCTATACAAAGCCATGAAACGCCTGATGACTGGCAGCGAAAGCGGAAGCACTACCGCGGCTAGAACAAGGTGAATGGGGGCGAGTAAACCTAGGCATAGATATATGAAGGGCGAAATCAACGCCGATAAGAAGAAGAGTCCTGCCAGAGTCGTAGCCCTCCTCGGCCCATACTTCACCGCGAAGGTCTTTAACCCAAAATCCCTGTCAGCCTCGTAATCTCCCACGGCCTGAATTATGTGTCCGCCGGACTGGAAGAGCATGAGTGGAACAGCTATCAGAAGGATGGACCAGATGCCCAGGTCAAGCCGATCGGCTGTGCCCAGGCCCATGTAGAAGGGGAGGAAGCCCGCGCCGACCCCGGATACGGTGAAGTCCAAGACGGGTATGCTCTTGAAGTTCGGGATGGGTGCCGAGTAGGCCGTGCACAGAGCCAGGTAGGCGGCGAAGCGTGGCAGTAGTTGGACATCTGTTAATAGCACCAAAGCTATGCATGAGAAGCCGAGAAGGGACGAGAAGATCAGGGAGTCCCTAGGTGTCATCCTCTCAGAGGCGACAGGGAGTGTGCTCTTGACCCTGTTGTGTTTGTCCGCCTCGCGGTCGAAGTACTGGTTTATGACGAAGATGCTGGCGGTCGCGGAGGCGAAGGCGAGGAACAGGGGGATGAACCTTTCAACAGGTGGAAAAGTGAAGATGATGCTGCCTAAGGCAAAGTTGAAGACCCAGCTCAGCCAGCTCTCCAGCCGACAGGCGCTGAAATATACTTGAATCGTCATATACTCACTGCTTCAGCCCCGTATCCATACAGCCTCTTACTTCAGACTATATAAGAGACATAAGTATTAAGCCTATTTTTATGTTTTATTACTAAGTCTCATTTTGACGGTACTTGTGCGTGGGTTTTATTGTTCCAAGGTTTGGAACGGTTTGTTCTAATCTGTAGTATTATAATCGTCGAGGAAGTATACTCTCCTAGGAGATCGGTGAGAGAGAATGAGAAGGGATGGGGGGCTGCTCCTTGTCTCGGCGGCGCTCCTCATAGCAGCGTCCTTCAGCTACCTCTACGAGTATCGGTACATAGGCCTAGTCCCCGAGGGATGGACAGGTTCGTTTCCCGTTGTCATCACCTATCCCTGCAGAGACTACGCTCTGCCTCTCTCAACTCTAGGAGCCTTGGCCCTGGTCTCTGTCATCTACCTTAGACTTCAAGGAACATCAGGGATGGCTCCCTCCCAACCCTTTTCTCCTGCAGCCTTAAACCTAGCCTTCTTCGTCGCGGCGGGTCTCGTCACGAAGGTGGCGGTGGAGATCATGCACGAGGTCGGCGGACACGGATTCTACGTCCTCCTCCTCGGGGGGCGCGTCCTAGAGGTTCACATAAGCCTCCTGTGGCCTCTTCAATCCTCCTACATCTGGTGGAGCCTGCCTGACCTCGGCTCTCCGGAGCAGGCTCTTGTCATGGGAGGCGGCATCCTCAACTGCGTCATCGTCTCCTTCATCCTCCAGCTCTTCCTGTTTCTCCGTCCCCAGCCTTGGCGTCTGGCTGTTCCCCTCCTGTGGTTTGCCTGCTGGAACTGCATAAGTTCAGCTGGATATCTTCTCTCAGGCGGCTTCGGCGCCTTCGGGGACGTGGCAGAACTCATCAAGATGGGCGTCCTCGCAGGGGTCTCCTCCTTCCTCCTCGGTCTAGCGGTCTTCACAGTCGGCTACCTCCTCCTCTCCATCGTCCTACGCCGACTCCTGAAACCCCTCGTCTCAGCGAAGAAGCTCGGATACGCTGTCGCAGGTTTCTGGCTTACAACAGCTCTGGTCGTTATCTTGACGGTGTTCAATCCCCATGTTAAAGCATCCCCCGTCCTCATACCTGTGGGCTTCATCCCTTCACTCCTCTGGCTAGTTGTTGAGCATCTCTGGAGGAGTAAATAATGTTTCGTGATCACTCCTGGATCAGCCTGAGAGAAAATCTCTCCTGAAAGCCAAAAACCTAATTAGACCACCCATGTAAACTAAGGGGGGAGGGGCCGTGGTCCAGTTTGGTTTAAGATCCGCGGCTTGGGCCCGCGGGGTCCCTGGTTCAAATCCGGGCGGCCCCATCAAACAAGTCATGATATGCGGTGGAAGATGTGGGCCTCTTAGAACAGCTGGATGCCTCAGGCTTGGATCTGATGATCCTAAAGAATGGAGCAACTATCTTCTCCAGCGCAGGAAGGGGTATAGCTCCTCTTTTAGAGGCTATTGAGGCTCTTGGATTAGGGCAGCTTGCCGGCTCAGTGGTTGTGGATCGGGTTGTTGGCAAGGCTGCCGCCCTCGTTATGGGCTACTTCAAGGCGGCGTGTGTCTATACCAAGGTCCTGAGCAGGAGGGGTGCCTCGTATTTAGATGCCTGTGGGATAAGCTGCTGCGTGGAGGAGATTGTTGAGGAGATCGTGAACAAGGATGGAACAGATATGTGTCCCTTTGAAAAAACCGTTCTGAGCATAGAGAACCCTGCAGAGGGATACCGCATCCTGAAGGAGACGCTGAGGAGCCTCCGAGAAACCTCATGAGTCAACTCTCAGCTACCTATGGATAAACAAACAGATATTGGATGGTAGCGAAAGAGTTAAAAACAAATCCTTCTATCTTAAATGAAACTCTCGCTGGGTGATTCTGAATGGTGAGTGCTAAGGGGTTCTTCAGCTTCTTCCATGGAAACGTGCTCGTATTAACGGTGTGCCGAGCTCTGTGGAGCTTCTCCACCTCCATCTCCGGCCCCTACCTCTCGCTCTATATTCTTGCCCTGGGTGGTACTCCTGTCGAGGTTGGATGGGTGAACTCCCTTATTATAGCGGGGATGTTCCTCTATCCCGTGGGCGGCTACATAGGGGACCTCAAGGGGAGGGTTAAACTCGTCGCCATATGTACCTACTTCTACGCCGTCTCCCACGCTCTTTATATATTTGCACAGAACTGGCAGACCATCGCCATCGGAATGTTTCTCACCCAGTTCCTCCTCTTCTACACGCCCGCCATGAACGCCTTAATGGCTGACTCGCTTCCTCCCAGCGTCAGGGGAAGAGGCTTCGCCACGACGATGGCATTACCTAATGCCGTCAGAATCGTGGCGCCCTATATCGGCGGCCTCTTGATCGCATATTTCGGCGGAAGGGAAGGAGGAGGATTGGTGACCGCCATGCGCATAGCTTACGCAATAGCGCTTCTTGAAGGATTATCGGTTGCGACTATTCGACTGAAGTTTCTCAAAGAGACCGTGCGCGGCGACACCTCTGAACCTGGCATCTCGATCCGAAGCTTTCCCAGCCTCCTGAAGAAGTCCTATGTGAGTGTTCTAGAGTCCCTCAGGTGGATGCCGAGTTCCCTCCACTTCATCATCGTCTTGGAGATCCTTGAGTCCTTCTTCGTGAGCCTGGCCGGGCCCTTCTGGATCGTCTATGCGACAGAGGTCATCGGTCTCAGCCCGCTGGATTGGGGCACCCTGATGCTGATCTCAGGAATCTGCGGCCTAACCCTGAGTATTCCATTGGGCTACCTCGTTGACAAGTTTGGCGCCAGACGTGTGATGCTCTTATCCCTGTCTCTAGCCCCCATAAGCGTATTTCTCTTCTACCTCTCCTCCTCCTTCTTGGTTGTCGCTGCTGCACTCATCCTGCTCTCTGTGGTGAACACGTCGGTCGCCCCCTCCTTCTCCACGATCGTCGCTAACACCATTCCAAAGGAGAGGCGTGGCCGCTCATACGCGTTGCTTGGTGATCGAGGAGTGAACATCACCACAGGCGGCTACTTCGGCGGCGGGTTCCTCCTCTTCTTGCCTGCTGCAGTAGGCGCCTTCATCGGGGGGCTTGTATATGAGATGGGCGCTGGGCTTCCCTTCATCATCCTCATGATCGCCCTTGTTATGTGTTTCTTCATCGCGTTCAGATTCGTAAGAGAGCCTGAGAAAGCAGCGATATGAATCTGGAAATCAACGCTTTTTTAATAGTCCTTAGACCTTGTGTCCTCGACAGGGCAAACCATATGCGTGCGAGGATCGATGGCTCCATTACCCTTAATTTCAGGGAGATGAACGTCTATTCGGAGGTCTCCTATGTCGCAGATGAGGGACATCTTCTTCGACGAGTTCTACGAGGAGTTAGAGAGGACCATAAGCGGCCTGAGGAGCGAGGACATAAGGATAGAGCCCCCCGACAAGGTTATCGAGGCATTGAAAAAAAGGTGGCATGAGTACGAGCCCGCCGGGAGGTCCTCCTCCCTCACCTTGGTCGCGGTGGACGGCGGAGTCCAGCGAGCCGAGTTCTCCCACGGCTGGACAGTCTCCATCGGCAGAGCCTGTGCACTCATCTACAGCCCAGAAGAGGAGAAAAGGGGCATCCGCATAAAGAAGCGCGTCAAGATTCACCTTGGCCGAGTCTTCGACAATAGGGATAAGAGCTACATTCCCGGCTACGTGAGGCTCGTAGCCGAGTACAGCGCCGCCAGAGACGCTGCGGAGGAGGTGCTGAAGGGCGGAGGAATTCCCCTCGTCCTCATGGATGGATCCCTATACCTCAGCAGGTTCCCCTACGCTGAACGGGAGTACGTCTCTCACCCGGAGCTCCTGGCGGAGCTCTTCGAGAGCATAACAGCCCTCCATCTCCTCAGCAGGGATCATGGCTTCCCTGTTGCGGCGTTATCAAAGGACACTTCCGTCTTCTATCTCTACATGACCCTCCTGCGCGAGGTCCTCGCCCTCTCAGGCGCCAACGGGCGTCTCGCTGATTTGGTTGCTAAGTCAACCTCACCTATGTCTTTAAGGGAGAAGATGGGGCGACTAAACGAGGTGGATAAGAGGACGCTGAACACCCTTCTAGGGGGTGTTAAATCCCTCACCGATCTAGAGGTCGTGGAGGCGTCGGCTGAGAACCAGGGCTTCAGTCACCCCCTCCTGCTCGCCCCCTCCATCTACTACAGGAGCGGCGATACTGTTTCCTCACTTAACAGAAGGGTTAGAGCTCTTCTGCCAAGGGAGGTGGCTGAGAGAGTCATTGCCGCGCTGGAAGGATTCTTCTCCAGACCAGCTGTGGCGCTGACTTATTGGCGACCCCGTCGAGATGGACGTGCCTTCCGAGTCGATATCTCAGGCTCGTCCCTTGGATATGGAACCCCTATGATGGAGACTACGCAGAACACCTTCGTGGCAGAGGATTGTGATCTTCGCGCTCTGAGGGAAGTTTTGGATTACTTGAAATTCTGTTTCTGCAATGATGTGGAATATAACATTTCGCTTCATCAGGCGGATAAGCTTGCGCGTTTTGACCGTCAGCTCTACGCCTCCCGCTACGAGCCTTTTTTGATTAAGAGGTTGGAGGAGAGGGGAATCGTCTTAAGGAGGAGGGTTCGAGATCTGAGGGAGGGGGTCCTTTGAGCGGCATGTACGGCACCATCATCGGGCAGGCGAACCCCAACTTCTTCGACTTCAACATAGCAAACCCAGAGGTGAGGCCGTCAAACTACGAGTATGTCCAGATAGAGGTCGAGGAAACGATCGGAGATCAAAAAGAGAGGGTCACAGTTCTGAGTCAGGTGAAGAGCATCTACTCAAGACACCCCTTCTACGACACCAGGACAAGCCCGGAGGCCGTGATGAAACAGCAGCAGCTCGGCGTCGCAGAGGGCCTCCTCCAGATCATCGCAACAGCAAAGATACTCGGTTATCTCCATCTTGAAGGCGACGAACGCGAGATCAGGCGACCCAGAGCACCACCCCTGCCCGGTACGCCGGTCTATCGAGCTTCCGATGAGTTAATCATGGAGTTCTTCCGCCTGCCAGAGAAGGAGCTCCCGCTGGAGATGGGGTGCCTCCTCCACAGGCCTGGTGTTCGAATTCCCATCTCGGGGAGGGAGCTTCACAGGCATACGGCTATTCTAGCGATGACGAGGTATGGGAAGAGCTACTTCGCTGGGAAGGTGATGGAGGAGCTTCTCAAGAAGGGTGCAACCATCCTCACGATTGACGTGCACGGCGACTACATCAACATGGTGAACCGCCCCAACGGCGTCGCCCACGACTTCTTCAGCGATAAGGTGACGGTCTACAGGCCCGAGGGAGCCGAGGAGATGAGCCTACCCTATTTTAAGCCCCTGAGGTTCGCTGTCGAGTCCTGCGGCTTCGGCGAGCTCTGCGTCCTCGCCGGGATTCAAGGTGACCTCCAGATGATCGTCCTGCGGAACGCCCTGAAGGAACTGAGGGGCGAGAAGCAGGGGGCCTACGGCCTCGAGGACGTGATAAGCCGCCTGGAGGAGGGGATGGAGGGCGAGAAGGCGGAGGAGAGGGGGCGCATCTTCAATGTGGTCAGGAGGCTTGAGGACCTGAAAGACCGCAGCATCTTCAGCGATTACGAGACACCCATCGAGGAGTTCTTCAAGCCCATGCACCTCTCAGACATCTTCCTCAGCGGGCTATCCAGCGACGTTCAAGATGTCCTCGTAGGGCTGATCCTCAGAAAGGTCTTCGAGGCTAAATTCAGAAAACAGCCCTGGGCTCGCCTCCCCATCTTCATCTTCGTCGAGGAAGCTCACAGGTTCGCGGCTCCACCCGAGATCGGGGGCGGGAGGTTTTCCAGAGATATTCTGGCTAGGATAGCCGCTGAGGGTTCGAAGTTCGGTCTCTTCCTCACCGTCGTCAGCCAGAGGCCGAGGCGGTTAGACCCGGATATCCTGAGTAACTGTTCAAACATGGCGGTCCTGAGGGTTGTGAACAGGAACGATCAGGCTACCATCCAAGCCGCCAGTGAGTCCTTCTCCGAGGATCTCCTCGAGGATCTTCCAGCCCTCGACCAGGGGGAGGTTGTTCTGGTGGGTCCCTTTGTCTCTGTTCCCGTGATGATCAAGACGCTGGAGAGGGAGACCCAGCATGGGGGAAGGACGCCAGACATCTACGGGCTGCTTCAGGAAGCCAAGTCAGAGGCTGAGAGGGATCAGGCGAGGAAGAGGTCCAAGATCTACTGAGGAGAGCATAATGAGGTTCGCCGTCCTAGCGGATGCCCACATCGGCAGAACAATTCCGCTGAGCGTCGCCCAGTACAGGGTTGAAGCCTTCTCAAGAGCCTTCTCCAAGGCTATCGATGCCATCATAGAGGCTGGGGCTGACTACGTCTTCTTCTGCGGAGACCTCTTCGAAAGGAGGACTCTCCGTCCGCATCTCGTCGTCTTCGTTCATGACGAGCTCTACAGACTCGCCAGAGAGATTCAGAGTCAGCATGGCAAAGAGGTTAAGATCTTCCTTATCCGTGGAAATCACGATGGACGGTCTACCTCCAACACCTTGGACTACATCAAACATCCGCTCGCCCGATACCTCGTGGTCTTCGACGAGGAGCAGCGAAGCTACAGCGACGATGGGCTCACCGTCATCGGTGTGGGCTACTACGACCAGGCAGACAGGGTCTTCGAGGAGATCGTGAAGCCAGCTTTCAACGAGGCGAAGGGTGGAATGAAGATTCTCATGCTCCACGCCTTTGTCAAGGGTCATCACGATGTTCCGCCGAACACGCCAGCCCTCACGGTCGACGAGCTAAGCGAGGTTCCCGCTTCCTTCATCTTTTCAGGGCATTACCACAAGAGGTGTAAGCCCGTGAAGCTCAGGAGCGGGGCTTGGCTCCTCACCCCTGGCTCCCTTGAGCTCTACGACTTCGGGGAGGAGCCTCCTAAGGGCTTCTGGCTTGTGGATGTTGATGCTGGTTCGGAGCCCCAGTTTCGATGGGTTGAGATCGAGCCGATGCACCTGATGAGAAAGCTGGAGATCGCGGGGAAGGGGAGGAACCCACCCTCATGGTATCAGAAGAAGGTTCTGGAGTCCGTCAAAGCCTTTCAGGATGAGCTGAGGAAGACGGGGAAGGCGGGATACCTCCGAGTGGTTGTGAGCGGGGAGCTCTCAGAGGGCTTTCCCTCAGACATAGACCTCTCAGGAGTTGAGGCGATGAGGAAGGAGGAGCCTCGGCTTCTCTACGTGGATGTAGACACCATGGAACTCGAGGTTTCTCGCCTGGGCTTCACCTTTGAGCGTGAGCGGATCGACATTGCCGAGTTCTTCAAGGACTTCGGAGACTTCGCCTCCGAGATCAGCGAGATGCACGCCAAGGTCAGGGAGACCCTTGAGGAGAGCGCCAGCGTCCAGACAGGGCTTCTGCCGCCGAGCCAGCGTGCACCCCTCATAGACGAGTGGCTCAAGAGGTTTAGAGAGCGGACGTTCAGGGGGGAGTCAAGATGATCGAGGAGCTGACCTTTGAGAACTTTAAGTCCTTCAGAAGGAGGCAGACCATAACCTTCGCACAGGGCTTGAACAAGATCTCCGGGAGGAACGCCGCTGGGAAGACGACGATCCTCGAGGCGATCCTGTTCGCCCTCTTTGGGGATGTCCCCAACGTGAACAAACGAGACCTCGTCTCCCTGTGGGGTGGAACCCTCGCTGTCACACTGAAGTTCAGGAGTCCCCTGACCAAACAACAGGTTACCATCCAGAGGAGTGGGTCCCTCGATAAATTTGGGAAGTTCTTTGGCAGAGACCTCAAAATGGATGTCGCGGGTGAGGAGACGCCCCTTGTGAGGGAGGTGGATGTTGACAGGAAGGTTAGGGACCTATTAGGTGTCGGGAAGCGAACCTTCTTCAACGTTGTCTACGCCAAGCAGAAGGAGTTTGTTGAGATCCTCAATCCCGAGAAGGGGAGAATGGACGCCATACTTGGGCTGACCACCGCGACGGAGATCGAGGAGCACCTAAAGGCTGTGAAAAAAGTTCTCGAGAAGGAGGGGCAGATCGACCAGAGAGGCGCCTTCGAGGAGCGCCTCAAGAACGCCTCAGAACGGCAGAAGGAGGAGCAGGGTCGCGTGGAGGAGCTCATTGGAGAGATAGCGAAGCTGGAGGGCAGTCTCGGGGAGCTTAGGGGGAGGCTGAAGGAGAGGGAGGAGAGGATGAGGCTCTTCGGGGAGCTGACTGAGGGCTTCAATGAAACAGAGAGGAGACGTCTCCAGCTGGGGGGACTGAGGGAGAGGCAGAAGGACCGAGAAAAGGATCTAACGGAAATCTACTCCAGGATCGGGGAGTCGCCGGAGAGTAGGTTGGCTGAAGCGGAGGAGCGGCGCATGAAGACGATGGATCTTGAGAACCGTCTGCGAGATCTCTTGGAGAAGCAGCTGGAGGTGGAGAGGAGGGGACTGGACGGGGAGATCGCCTCCCTTAACCACAGGATCAGCGACCATGCTGAACTCAAAGAGATGGGCGTAGCCGTCTGCCCTAAGTGCGGACAAAAGATAGACTTCGAGAAGCTAGAGGATGACCTGAAGACCTATAGGGCTGATCTGGAGGAGAAAAACTTCAGGCTCAGGGACTTGGAGAAGGAGATGCGTTACATGAAGCAGCAGATCGAATCCTCGCGGAACAAACGCATAGACGCGGAAAGATCCCTAGCGACATTACTTAGCGAGCTCGACCAGGTGGAGAAACTGAAGGAGGCGATGAGAGCCCTCATGGAAGAGTACAAGGCGCTCCAAGAACTCCTCTCAGCAGATGAGGGGACGCTTAGGAAGCGGGCTGAGTCAGCCTTCGAGAGGAGGTTCAGCTCCCTGGAGCAGGCGAAGACGTACCTCGAGGAAGTGAGGGTGAGGGAGCAGAAGGAGTGGGCTACCCTTCAGGGGGAGATGAAGTCGGCTGAGGCGCTGGTTGAGGATAGGCGGAGACAGAGGGCGGGCGCCGAGGCGAGGCTGGAGGAGTACAGCCGTCTCATCGAAGAGACCAAGAAGGCGCTCTCCTCGATAAGTGAGTTTGAGGCGAAGATCAGAACCGTGGAGAGGATGGAGCAGAGGTACACGGAGTACGAGAAAGAGATGAGGGAGACGATTCTGAGGCTGCTGGGTGATCTTACCTTCAAGTACTTCCAGCGGCTGACAGACCAGCAGCTCTACAGTCGGAGTGCCATAGACCCTGAGAACTACAGCCTCCAGGTGCTGCCCATCGGGACCACGCGTTTCATACCCGCCTGGCGTTGCGGTGGAGGGCATCAGAGCCTCTTCGCCCTCGCGGAGAGGCTTGCCCTGCTCCGCGTCATGAATTTCCTTCACCTGCTCATCTTGGATGAGCCCACGGACGCCGTGGACTCTGAGAACATTCCCCTGCTCTTGGAGTATATCGCTAGGAGTACGGGGGAGATCGGGCAGATCATCCTGGTTACGCATCACGGTTACGGAGAGGAGGAGGAGATGAACAACATCATGGTCAGCAAGTTGAACGGCGAATCTCATGTTCGGCAGACTGAGACTTGATGAAACAAGAATGTAAGACCTTGCCCAAGAGATCTAAATCCTATCTATGAGAATATCTTCTTCAATAGAATTATGGGAAAATATTGGGATGAGGACTGGTGTACCCTGACGATGCTCTATGTCTGTCTCTTCAGAAAAAATCTCATCCCAGTGAAATCGAAGGTCAATAAGTAGTGTCTGAAGAACGTATGAGAGATTATGCCCCCGATGCGAAAACCATGACGGTGTTCGATGTCATCTCCGAGGTAAAATCCCTGGATGTTGTGCTCCGTAGCATCATCCAAGGTTAGCGTATCCACGATGAATGGAATTGATCTAACCATTCCTCCTCCGCCTAGACCGTCTCTTGCCCTCTCCTCCTGTAGCTTGATACCTGCTTCGCGCAGTGTAGATTCAGGGCATGTAAATCCACCTCCAGCTAGACCCGTGTCAACGAAGAAAAGCATTGGCTGGCTGTTGTTGGCCGTTCCCCAGGCTACCATGTAGTGGTCACCAGCCATCCAGAATGGGATGATCTTCGCGTTCTGTTCTCTAGCCTCGCGTTCAACTTGTCTAAGGTTCTCCTCCGTTCTGCGTCGAAGAGTCAGTTGACCTTCAACATAGTTCAGCGTGGCTAGGAAATGATACAGGAGAGCTGTCCCTATGATACCATCCGGCTGCATTTCTCCAAGGCGGAAACGGCGCACATCCATAATGTCCACAGGCACATTCTTTATGGTGAAATCGCCCAGAGTCAAGGAGTCCACTCTCCCGCACTGGAAGCTTGCTTGTTTTCCACCTGCAAAGGTGCCCATCACCGACCCAAACTGTATTGCACCTATTTCTCTAGCGAATTCTGTGTCAATGATCACCTCGGCTCCACCCGTATCGATGAGAAAGTTGACGAGCTCGCTGTTGTTCACTCGTACTTGGACAACTGGTAACGGATCGGTTATCACAAACTTTAGATTAGTAACCTCAGCCTTTCCCTCGATTTGATAAGGTGATACATCCTTGAAACTTTCCAGTTTCCTAGCCTTTGCTTCTCTGCCAATAGTGTGCAGCAACGGTGCCGCTTGTTGAAATTCGTCGCGGCGATAGAATGCCTCCGCCAGCAATGATTTTGGATCTGGGTCATCCGGCTTGAGTCTAATTGCTTCTGTTAGCCATTTCTGGGCGTCATCTAGGCGATTTGCGAGAAGTGCTATGTGCCCTAAACGGGTTATGGCTATGAGATTGGAAGGGTCTTCATTCAATATTTTTATGTAAAGATTCTCAGCCTCGTTGAATTTTCCCGCCTTAAACAGATCATCTGCGGACTCAAGCTCTATTTGCTTGCTTTCAAATCGGTGCTGATTCAAATTCGGGAGCTGGGAAAAAGTGATTCAGTCGGGAGCTAAGAATCAGCGAACTTGTCGGTTGGTGAATTTTGATGGATTTTGAAGTTCAAACATCGTTAAATAATGGATCACAACATTGCTTAACCTGTGTGGAACTATCTTTTGGATTTTCTTATGCAGTTTGCGAGAGGTAGATTACTTTTGGAAATAAGCTCACTTATGTTTAAACGGATAAGAAATAAAATTCTTGAAAAAGTGAAAGATGAGATTTACATCCCAAAAGACGAAGGAAAAGTCATTTTCGATGCAAACAAAAAGGTTCCACACGTTTATTTCAAAATAAAAATAATAAATCAAACAGAGGTAAAGCTTATTCCCCAAAAATTGTTCAGTTGGGTTTATCTGGGAACGGATGAAATCGGACAAATTAGATGGGACAAGGATGATCCAATAAAGCATGTGATAATGGATATACCTCCCAAAAGAGATTTTGATTATCAATTATTTTATCTTCTCCAATCCGTTCAGAATATAGAAAAAGACAAGTTATGGTTGAAAGGAACCATAACTTTCGGAACGCAATTCGGTATAATCACTAAAAATTTTGAAAAGTATTATTCGACAAAAACGAAAGAATGGCAAGAAAAGATAAAAATATGGCGTTCAATTTGAACTTCTCTTTATAAGAGATAGCCATTTGTTTGTTTCCAAATCTAAATCTATGCCCGCTTCCTCTGCTGGCGTTTTTCCGTTTAGGCTTTGATGTGGTCTTATGAGATTGTAATAGTTGCGGTAGCCTTCTATGATGGTTGGTGCTTGCTCCTTCAAGTTGCGTGTAACTTTCTCTCTTTCCCTAATCGTTCCGTTAAGCCTCTCAGCTATATTGTTGTTTGTCCGATCCACGAATCTCGGTTTACGGATATGCTCCGTTCTAGGATTCTTGAGAGTGAAGAACTCTTTCTTGAACGCTTTTTGGTATGCTTGAAGCCCGTCGGAAACAACGGTTTTAGGGTTCTTTCCAGCGACTTCCTTAGCCTTCCTGAATGGTTGCCTAGCATCTGAAACCGCTCTTTCAGTTGAAATGTGATCTGCAAGCCAGAAACGTGTTTCCCTGTCGAGGACAGACCAAACCCATTTCCATTCTCCATGTTGCTTCATTTTAAGCTCGTCCACATTCCAAGTATCGCCGACTTGAGGCTTTAAGGTCTCTGCATATTTGTTTATTAACCGAGTGAATCTCTGTATCCACCTATTGATCGTGGGTTGGCTTACTTCGACGCCCATAAACTGCTCTAAAGTGTCTTTGATCTTGCGTTGGCTCACGCCTTTATAGAAGAGGTCTAGGGCTAAGGCGATTGTTTTTCCGTCTGCTTTTAGTCCTTTGAATGCTAAGTCTTTAACGAATCTTTTCCCACAAACTAAACATTCGTATCTCTGTTTCTCACCAAACTTGTTTTTCCTAACCCCGCTTTTCTTGATCCTAGCATTCCCGCATTGAGGGCATAATATTTCTGTCTCTTCTATTTCAACTTGGATTAGCTTCCAAAGTTTTACTGCAATAATATGTTTGCATTGAACCGATCTAAACTGGTTATCTGGGCATTCACACTCCCATTCCTCACCAACATTGACAACCTGATAGACTTTTCCCTTCTCCGTTTGTGAGGGAACTTGGTAAACTGATTCGCTAACTTGCTTTATCTCCACATTGTCGGAGACCATTTTGGATGCCTTTTCTTCACGGCGTTGTTGGAGTTCTTCGAGGCTCAACATTCTATTACACCCATTACACA
>Ga0315296_10000533_pt1 | contig 34864 bp, 31 predicted proteins | sample YL17G14_18_MG_FD_203921 | JGI IMG/M metagenome (GOLD analysis project Ga0315296, IMG submission 203921) | Sediment microbial communities from Yellowstone Lake, YNP, Wyoming, USA - YL17G14_18 | ecosystem: Environmental > Aquatic > Freshwater > Lake > Sediment | place: USA: Wyoming | collected... | reverse complement strand
TTACGATCCACCACCGTAGCTGCAGACCTTCAGGTCTGCTCCTGGGACTGCTCTCTTGGCAGGGCTGAAGCCCTGCAGCTACGAAGCGCTACCCAGGAGGGTGTAAAGATAATTCCTTTAAGGCCATAAGCTCGCCTCTACACCGTGTCCTGCCCCGCCTCCCGGCTCTCGTCTTCAGTGTGTCCTTTCTTCCCCACCGCCGTGGCGGGTGGATGACCCGTCGCCTGGCCCGTAGCGGCGACCTTCAGGTCGCCACGTGCTTGACTCGCGGCAAGCCCGTGGCGAACTTGCGGCCAGCCTCACACCACGCCGGCCGCCCGCAGCCGGACCAGGTCCGACCGCTTCAGGCCCAGCAGCCCGCCGAAGACCTCCTCGTTGTGCTCGCCCAGGAGAGGGGCGCGGCCGGCCCGCCATCCCCAGCCGCCGTCGGATGGCGGCCCGTCGGTCAGGCGGAAGGGCGGGCCGGGGTAGACCCAGCGACCGGCCACAGGGTGGTCCACCTCTTGGAAGTAGCGCCGCGCCCTCATCTGCGGCGAGGCCAGCGCCTCCTCCAGGGTAAGAGCAGAGTTGACGTTGCCGCGCCGCCGGCTGAGGGCGTCCGACCGGCGGTAGGCGTAGTCGGGCAGGCGGTTCTCGAGGACACAGGCCTGGCACTCCATGGCGCTGACCTCGACGTGCTGACCTACCTCCATCACCGCCAGCCCCAGCAGCGCCGTCAGGGTGGCGGCGAAGGCGTTCAGCCCCGCCTGGTACTCTGCCTGGTAGCCGCCGGTCAGGAGGGGCTCCCGGTCGGGGTCGCCGGTGAGGTACATCTGGCCGCCGGAGGCGAAGGAGGTGAGGTTTGTGGCATTCCAGCGACCGTAGGGGCCCTCCCCGAAGGGCTTGACCGAGATCATGAGGAGCCTGGGGTTAACGTGCGCCAGCTCCTGGTAGGAGAGGGCTAGTTCCTCCAAGCGCCCTGGAGGCTGGTTCTCGACCAGCACGTCCACCTCCTCCACCAGGCGGCGCAGGAGCCGCGCCCCGCTGGCGGTCGAGAAGTCCAGGGTGATGCCTTTCTTGTTGGTGTTGAGGTAGAGGAAGAGCGCGCTCTTCTCCGGGTGGGGCAGGCCCGCCTGCCGGACGGGCAGGCCGGCGCCCGTAGCGTCGTCCGGGAAGGGGCCGTGGCGGCGGGCCGGGTCGCCCTCCAGGGGCTCGACCTTGATCACGTCCGCCCCGTAGTCGGCCAGGAGCTTACCGCAGTAAGGGGCGGAGACACCCTCGCCCACCTCGAGGACGGTGAAGCCAAAGAGCGGCAGGTCTTCGGCTGCTTCAGGAGTCATGGGGCCTCGCTGCTGTCCTCCGCCGCCTATGGTCACGAACCTAATATAGACCACTCCTGCGCGTTGATGGTCATTGAGATAACAAGCTGGCACATCGACGGGGCTAATCTCCGAAGGCCAGGCTTGAGCCTGGCTGCGGTGCCAGCCTGAAGGCTGGCCTTCGGGAACCTTGCTGGCGGGGTTCCTCGTGTCGAGTTGTTCCTATTCATGGCCATCAACCCTCGGAGTCGAATCCAAGAACTCAATGACCATCAGCGCCGCGCCCTTCCTCCGAAACCGCCAGCGCCACCTCCCGCCCCTCGGCGGCCGAGCGGTAGACGGCGTCCACCAGTTCGTGGGCGCGCAGGGCTACCTCGAAGCCGGGGAAGGGCCTCCGTCCCGTCGCCAGGTCTCGGAGGAAGAGGTAGTCCTCCAGGGAGAACTTCGTGAGGGCCTCCCTGTACTCCGCCTCTGACAGGCCCACAAGCTTCAGGTAACGCTCGTTGACTTCCTCCGGCGTCAGCGCACCGTCGGGCGCGGCGTATGTCTGATACCTCAGCTCGCCGAACATGTCCTGGTCGCAGGTGAAGTAGCCGTTCTCCCAGAAGACCTCGATGTGGCGAAGGGACGGCCGGCTGAGGACGTTGTGCCAGACCGAGACCAGGTGTCCCTCGGCGCCGCTCCGGAACCGCAGCCAGACGGACGCCAGGTCCTCGACACCCGGGTGGCCGGCGAAGTTGTGGGTACGCGCCTCCACAGCCGCCACGTCGCCCATGAGCCATGTGAGAAGGTCCAGGTCGTGGATGCTGTGCTCGAGGAGGGTGCCCCCGCCCGCTACCTCGTAGTCCTTGCGCCAGGTGCTCTGGTAGTGTCCCAGGATGGGGAAGAACTGGTCGTCGCGCAGGACGACGGCCATGGGCCGGCCCAGGCCGGGGTCGGCCATCAGGTCCTTCATCACCGTGAAGATGGGCGAATGACGGAGCACGAGGCCGACCTGATGGGGGACACCCGCCGCCACCACGGCGTCGAGCATCTGGCGCGCCTCCTTCAGGTTCCTGGCCAGGGGCTTCTCGCAGAAGACGGCCTTGCCAGCCCGCGCCGCCTTCAGCACCAGGTCTCTGTGAGAGCCGGTGGGGGTGCAGACGTATACGGTGTTCACCTCCGGCGAGCTGATCAGCTCGTCGGGGTCCGTGGTGCAGAGGGACAGGCCGGCGACCTCGGCGAACTGCCGCGCCCGCTCGTCGTCGCGGTCGCAGACACCGACGTACTCGGCGTCGACCAGCCCCATCCCGATAAGGCCCCGGACGGCCCAGGCGTGGAAGCGCCCGATGAACCCAGCCCCGATGATGCCGACCCTGGGCTTCACCATGTTCTCCCTTCTTCTCCAAGCGGGGTACATGCCGAGAGCGCCGGACGGGTCCCCCATCGAGCAAGATGGCGATGATCTTGACGCGGTACTGGCCGTCGCCGGCCCAGAGCTGAGAGTTCGCCGGCCGGTCGCCGACGGCGGGGCCCGCCTGTCCGGCAGGCAGGCCCGTATCGGGCAGCAGGGCGAAATCCCGCCCGTGGCGCTGGTTGAACCAGGTCAGGAAGAGCTGGCCCAGGCATCGCTCCAGGGGCATGCTCTCCCCCCGCTAGATGTTCGAGCGGGTCTGCCCGCCGTCGACGTTGATGCAGGCGCCGGTAACCCAGGAGGCGCGCTCGGAGGCCAGGAAGACGACCACCGCCGCCACCTCCTCCGGCCGGCCGAAGCGACCCATGGCGATGTTGGCCTCGATGAACGCCTTCATGCCCTCAGGGTCCTGCTCCAGGCGCCGTCCCCAGGAGCCCTCGGGGAAGGCGATGGAGCCCGGCGCCACCGAGTTGACGCGAATGTTATCGCGGGCCAGGGCCAGGGCCATGTTCTTGGCGTGGCTGACCATGGCCGCCTTCATGGCGTTGTAGGGGATGGGGCCGCCGGACTCCCGCCCCCAGATGGAGGCGATGTGGACGATGCTGCCGCCGCCGGCCCGCCGCATGTGCGGCACCACCGCCCGCGTGGCCCGCACCGCCGCCAGGATATTGGCCTCGTAGGTGGCGTTCCAGGCCTCGTCCTCGTCGCCCGCCCAGGAGCCGCCGACGTTGTTCACCAGCACGTCGATCCGCCCGAGGGCGGTGGCCGTCTCCGCCACCAGGCGGTCGACGTCCTCACCCTTCGTCAGGTCGACCACCACGCCGAGGGCTCGGACGCCCTTCGCCCGCACCTCGGCCTCGGTCTGGCGCAGGCGCTCCTCGCCGCGGGCGCTGAGGGCGACGTGACAGCCCTCCTCCGCCAGGGCCAGGGCGACGGCGCGCCCGATGCCGCGGCTGGAGCCGGTGACGATGGCCACCTTGTCCTTCAAGCCGAGATCCATGGCTGGACCTTTCGAGGGGGTCGCAACATTCTAGCATAGGGGACCAAACCAGAAAGGGTTGCGAATGCGCTTGCGCACGCGGGAGCGGAAGGGCCGGATCGGGGTGGTGGCTTGCTAGTGTCCTGAGTCAGAGATTCGGTAACGGATTCAGTGCTTTGTCTTCGTCATGCTGAATCCGCCAGAGGCGGATGAAGCATCCGGCTCAGCAGGCTTCCCATCACGGATTCTTCGTCCGCCTCTGGCGGACTCAGAATGACATTTGGCTGCGGATTTCTGATTCACCACACCAGCAGGGCGATGAAAGACTCACTCCACGCCCTTCGACAGGCTCAGGGCGAGCGGTCTTGGGTTCCGCTCATGGTGAGCCTGTCGAACCACGAGCGGCCCTCGACTCTCTTTCAGCACCCTGCTAGGCGCCGTGTGCCTTCCGCAGCTCGGTCTTCAGCACCTTGCCCAGGGGGTTGCGCGGCAGCTCCTTCACGAAGGCTACCTCTGAAGGAGCCTTGAAGCTGGCCAGCCGCCCCTTGCAGTACTGGACGATCTCTTCCAGGGTGAGCGTCTCCCCCGGCTTGAGCACCACCACCGCCTTCACCTTCTCCCCCCACTCAGGGTCGGGCACGCCGATGACGGCGGCGTCCTGGATCTTGGGGTGCTCCTCTAGGCAGGCCTCGATCTCGCCCGGCGAGATGTTCTCGCCGCCGCGGATGATGAGGTCTTTGGTGCGGCCGGTGATGAAGAGGTAGCCGTCCTCGTCCACGTAGCCCACGTCGCCGGTGTGTAGCCAGCCGTCGACGATGGCCTGGGCCGTCTCGTCCTCCCGCCTGAAGTACTCGCGCATGATGCGGGCGCCGCTGACGCAGATCTCGCCCTCCTTGTAGGGCTCCTGCATCTCGTTCCGGCTGTTCATGATGGCGATGGCGATGTCATCCATGGCGCGGCCCACGGAGCGCAACCGCTGGAGCCTCTTCGCCTTCTCCTCCTCCGTGCCCTCGATGCGGTGGTCATCCGGCCCCAGGAAGGTCATGGTGGAGGTGCTCTCCGTCTGGCCGTAGGCGTTCATGAGGCCGCACTTGAACACCTCGACGGCGCGCCGGACCACCTCGTAGGGCATGGGGGCGGCCCCGTACGTGATGAGCTGGAGGGAGCTGAGGTCGTACTTGTCGAAGTCCGGGTGGTCCATGATGCGCTTCAGCATGGTGGGGACGACGAAGCTGTGGGTCACCCGCTCGTTCTGGACCGCCTCCAGCCACAGCTCGGGCTCGAACTGGGGGAGGATGACCAGCGTGCGGCCTCCCCAGATGGCCGAGAGGGGGACAGTGGCGCCGGCCACGTGGTAGAGGGGCACAGAGAGGAGGGTCACATCGCGTTCGCCCTCCGGGTCGGCCGGGTTCATGGTGTTGGTGACGTAGACGGAGAGGGTGAGGTGAGTGAGGACGACGCCCTTGGGCAGGGCGGTGGTGCCGCTGGTGTAGAGCAGCATCGTGGGGTCATCCTCCTCGGTCTCGACGAAGACCTCCTCGTCGCTGCCCGAGGCCACGAGCTCGTTGTAGGACTTCATGCCCTCCGTCGCTGGCCCGTAGCAGAAGAAGTTCTTGATGGCGCCCAGTTCGGGCCGTATGGCGGCGACCAGGTCCAGGTAGCGCGGGCCGACGAAGAGAGTCGTGGCCTCGGAGTTGTTGATCATGTAGGCGATCTCCTCGCGCTTGGCCCGGTAGTTGAGGGGGACGAAGGTAGCGCCGATCCTGGCGCAGGCGTAGTAGGTCTCGATCATCTCAGGGCCGTTGAGGGACATCACCGCCACCTTGTCGCGGCGGGAGATGCCCAGCGAGAGGAGGGCATTGGCGAGGCGGTTGACCTGCTGGGCCATCTCCATGTAGGTGATGCGCCGGCTCTCGCAGACCAGGGCCTCGCGGTCGGGCACTACCATAGAGCTGATTTGCAGAAACTCGGCCGTGTTCATACATAACCCCCAGTGCAGACTGTCAGCCCGATGTTATGTCACAGCAATGCTGAGCGCCAGGTCGCCAGGCCGGCCTTGGCCTGCCCTGAGGTGAGAGCCAGGGAAGCCAGGCGCTCCTCCAGGGCCAGTCCCTGAGCCAGGGGCATGTCGAGCCCCTGGAGGACGGCCTGCTTGGCCCGGCGCAGCGCCTCGCTGGGGCGACCGGCTAGGGAGCGGGCCAGGGCCTCCGCCTCCGCGTAGAGCCGGCGGCGGGGCACGACGCGCTGCACCAGCCCCAGGCGCCACGCCTCGCGGGCATCGATGGCGTCCCCCGACAGGATGAGCCCCATGGCGACGCCCGGACTAATGGTGCGGGGCAGGAGCTGGGTGCCGCCGGCGGAGGGTATGTAGCCCAGGTTCACCTCCGGCAGGCCCAGGCGGGCGTCCTCGGAGGCGATGCGGAAGTCGCAGCACATGCTCATCTCGCAGCCGGCACCCAGGGCGAAGCCGTGGATGGCGGCCACCAGGGGCAGCGGGAGGCTGAGCATGAGGCCCCAGAGGTCGCGCTCGTGGCGGGCGCGGCGCGCCTCGACGAAAGAGGGGGCGGTGCCGAACTCAGTAATGTCGGCGCCGGCCGAGAAGGCGCGCCTGCCGGCCCCCTTGATGAGCAAGACGCGCAGGTCGGGGTCGTCGTGGACGGCCTCCATGACCGTCCACAGCTCGTCGCGCATCTGGAGGTTGACGGCGTTGAGCACCTGCGGCCGGTTCAGGGTCAGCCAGGCGATCTCGCCCTGCTTCTCATAGATGATGGTCTCGAAGGCGTTCATGGCCACCAAGGAACTGGGAACTGGGAACTCGGAACTGGTCCCCCGGTCTCCTAGTTCCCAGTTCCTAGTTCCTGGTTCCCGCGTTTACACCCAGTCCGGCTTGCGGATCTGGCTGCGCTGCTTGGTCTGGAGGGCGCGGGCCAGGTCCTCGTTGATCTTGCGGGTCAGGAGCTTCATAGGCTCGCCGGCGGGGCGCATCTGCTCGCTGCGCCAGCGGCGGATGCGAGCGCGGTCCGCGTCCGGCAGATCCGTCCCCCGGAGGAGGCGATCCACCACGTAGGACATCAGAGCCCAGGTCTCGTCGCTGTCGAGTTCGACCTTCATGGTGATCCGCGCTCCCGGCTGCGGACGAAGCGCCCTCTGCGCTTCACGATGCGGTCGGTGCGGTCGTCTATCTGTCCGCCCAAACCCTCGTTCATGCCCAGGGCCAGGTCGGCCATCTCGGCGGTGCCATCGGCTCGGGCCGAGCGCCAGCGACGGACGGCGGCCCGCCCGTCATCCGAGAGGTCGGCGTGATCGAGGACCTGAGAGACGACGAGGGTCATGATGGACCAGGCTTCGTCCTGTTCGAGGATAACGTACATCTCAGTCCCTGTAGAGGAGGGCTTCAGCCCTCCATCTCCTCGTTGGAGGTCCAATCGTCGTGCAGATGATAAGCCGACACATCGAGAGAGTTAATCTCCGAAGGCCAGGCTTGAGCCTGGCTGCCGTGCCAGCCTAAAGGCTGGCCTTCTGGAACCTTGCCGGCGGCGTTGCTCGTGTCGGGTTATTCTGTTCATAACCATAAGGCCTCTGCTACGTTCCTTTGAAATTCGGTTTGCGCTTCTCGAGGAAGGCGCGCACCCCTTCGGCGCGGTCCTCGGTGGTCTGGAGAATGATGGTCAGGTCCGTCTCGTAGCGCAGGGCCTGCTCCAGGGTCATGTCCAGGCCCCGGCTCACTGCCTCTTTGGCGTAGCGCACGGCGATGGGCCCGCGGTCGGCGATACGGCCGGCCAGGGCCTCGGCCCCGGCGAGGAGGCGTTCGCGGGGCGTCACCTGACTCACCAGGCCGATGCGCAGGGCTTCCTTGGCGTCCACCGCCTCGCCGGTAAGGATCATCTCCAGGGCCTTGCCGCGCCCGACGATGCGTGGCAGCCGCTGGGTGCCGCCTGCCCAGGGGATGACGCCGTGGGCGGTCTCAGGGCAGGCGAAGCGGGCTTCTTCAGCGGCCAGGCGGACGTCGCAGGCGAGCGCCAGCTCCACCCCGGCGCTGAGGGCGTCGCCGTTGACGGCGGCGATGACTGGCTGCGGCAGGCGGGCCAGGCAGCCAAAGGGGTCGCCCAGCAGGCCCTGGCGGCGCGCCCAGGCCAGGGGCGATTCTCGCTCCGGGTCGAACCCCGACAGGTCCCACCCCCGGCAGAAGACATCGCCCTCGCCCGTGAGGATGACGACGCGCACGGCCTCGTCGTCGGCCAGCTCCCGGCAGGCAGATTCGATCTCCTGGACGGTCTGACCATCGATGAGGTTGCCGCGTTCGGGTCTGCGAAGGCGGAGGTAGGCGAGGGGACGGCCCCGCTCCAGCACAAGCGTCTGGTAGGCCATAGGCGGAAGGCTTTCCGGGGTCACCGACACACAACCGAGGGCTGCGGGCCCAGGGCGAGGCCAATCGTAGCAATGGGCCTTGGGGGTGTCAAGAAACCAAGGAGCTCTCTATCTCAGCGCCCTGTCGTACTCTCTCCAGGCGACCTCGATGAGGGCCATGAGGCTGCCGGAAACCAGGGAGTGGCCGCCCAGCACGACGGGGATGGCGGCCCGCGCCGCCGCTTCCGTGAACTCGCGTAGAAACGCGTCTTCGATCTCGCCGGCACGCCCCAGGTCCGACAGAAAGCGATCGGCGCGCGAGGGGTGAAGCCCCAGGGGGGCCAGCAGCACACGCGTGTCGATGAAGGCGGCATCGCCCAGGGTAGCCAGTTCCTCAAAGAAGCGAGCCACGCCCACCGCCTGGAGGTGGTAGGCGAGGAGAGATCGGGCGCCGCCCCGTCCGCCGCCGGCAGACGCCCGCTGCGCCGCCACCATCCCCCTCTCTTCGGAGAAAACGCGAACCCGGCAGGCCGTCTCCCTCTCCAGGTACTGCCAGACCTGGCTTCCGACCCGTCCCGCCACCAGCACCTCCGCCGACGGGTCGGTCAGCAGGGGAAGGCAGCGCCGGTAGGGCGCCATGTCCAGGTCCAGAGAGCTTAGGAGGCAGGACAGGCGGGGGCCTCCGCCGGAGGCGGATCCGCCTTCGGCGGAGGTACCGCCGTGGAGGGCCAGCGCCGCCAGGTCCGCCGGCGAGTCTATGTTGAACTGCGTGGCGGTGCTCCGGGGCAGCGGTAGGCTCTCCAGCCCCGCCTGGTCGCGCAGCAGGCGCGGCAGAGCGTTATCGGCCGCCGGCAACTCCACGCCCAGCAGCGCCGAAGCGGGCCGGAAGGCGATCAGATCGCCGGAGTAGAAGTTGTTGCTGATGACGACGCGCGGCGCCGCCCCCAGGCCGGAGGCGATGGCGGCAAAGTCAGAGCCGCGGAGAAGAGGGACGCTGCCTGCCCCGAAGTAGACGGCGCTCTCTATGTGGTGCTGCTCGATGAGCCCCGCCAGGCGCCGTCCGAAGTGGAACGAGCCGCTGTCAGGGTCGACGGTGACGCCGGCAGGGAGGCGGCCCAGGCGATCGGGGGTGTCAGCAGCCAGGAAGGCGCTGGCAAAGGCGCCCGTCCCCAAAGCCTCCTCCAGGCTGTCGAGGGCCGCTGCCCGAAGGGCCTCCGCCAGCATCTCCTCCACCGGCGAGCCGCCCATGCCGCCCAGGAAGGCCACCAGCACAGGTCGCGGGTCCACCGCCATCGCTCAGTCCTCTCGGGCGAAGGTGAGGGCCCAGACGGAGGAGGCCCCACCCTCCGCCAGGAGAACGCGGGCGCAGGCGTCGAGGGTAGCGCCGGTGGTGGTGACATCGTCCACCAGCAGCACGCGACGGCCGGCTACGGCTCCCGGTCGGCAGTCGAAGGCGCCGATCACGTTGCGACGGCGGGCGTCAGCCTCCATGGCCCTGGCCTGCGGGGGCGTGTCGCGACGGCGGAGCAGGGCTCCGGCGGCCAGGGGCAGGTCCAGGCGCCGCGATACCTCCCGCGCCAGCAGGAACGACTGGTTGTACCCCCTGGCGCGCTGCCGACGGGGGTGCAGGGGCACCGGCGCCAGCACGTCGGCCAGCGGGGATTCGCCCAGCACGTAGCGGGCCATGAGCCCGCCCATGGGCGAGGCGAGAGTCGAGTGGTAGTTGTACTTGAGAGCATGGACCAGCTCGCGGGCGCCCTCCTGAAAGACATAGGGGGAGCGCAGGCCTTCCAGGGCCAGTCCGCCAGGGGCGGACTCGTCGCAGCGCCGGCAGCCCCAGCCCGCACGCTGCGGCGACCAGCAGCGAGGGCAGCGCGGCGGGTTCGCGCGCGGGAGGGTATCCGCGCAACCGTCGCACAGGGCAACGCCGTGGCGCCCGCAGAGGGCGCAGCGGGGTGGGAACAGCAGGTCCAGGGCGACCCGCCCCAGAGTGGAGAGGACAGCAGGCGCAGCCAAGTCACCTCCTCGATGGCCCGTAGTCTGCCCCCAAGGCCGGCAGGCGGGGGCAGCCCGCAGTATACCCTCTACTCGGAAGGCCGTCACGCGCCGCCGAGAGCGACCCGATGTCATCGGTGCGCTATACTGGATGCACATCGCTTCTTCGAGCGTAGACGCCACCAGGGAGAGGGCAATGAAGGTTTCCGTCAGGCTCTTCGCCGGCCTCCACGACCTTGTCGGACGCCGGGAGGTAGAAATGGAGCTGGTCGAAGGGGCCACCGTGGCTGACCTGCGCGAACAGCTCGCCAGCCAGTACCCCGCCGTCGTGCCCCTCATGAACACGCTGGTCTGCGCCGTCGACGAGGAGTACGTGCCCAACGAGCACCGCCTCAGCCCCGGCGACCAGGTAGCGCTTATACCGCCGGTCAGTGGGGGCGGAGGGGCAGAGGCAGGTCGATTCCGGGTGACGCAGGAACCGCTGGACCCGCAGCGGCTGGCGAACCTGGTACGCCGTGACGAGAGCGGGGCTCTCGCCCTCTTCTATGGGGTCGTTCGCAACAACAGCCAGGGCCGGCGCGTCCTCTACCTGGAGTACGATGCCTACCCCTCCATGGCCGTCAAGAAGATGCGGCAGGTGGCGGAGGAAGCCCGCTCCCGCTGGGACATCACGGACATGGCCATCCACCACCGCATCGGCCGCCTGGAGGTCGGGGAGACGAGCCTGCTGGTCGCGGTCTCCGCTCCCCACCGGCGGGAGGCCTTTGAGGCCTGCCACTACGCCGTCGACCGGATCAAGGAGATAGTACCCGTCTGGAAGAAGGAGGTCTGGGAGGGGGGCGAGAGCTGGGTGGAGGGCCACCCGGTGGCAGCAGCAGGGCCTGGCGAACCCGGCTCCAGCGGGCCTGCCCGTCGGCCAAGCAGGCTGGCCAAGGTCGCCCCTGGAGAAGGGGCAGCGCCAGAAAAGAAATGAGGGCCGGTGCAGCCGGCCCTCGGGAGAATTAGAGGAAGATTGCTCTAGCTGGCGACCTCGGACCTCACTTTCTCGAAGCAGGAGCTACAGTAGACGGGCCGGTCCAGCCTGGGAACGAAGGGCACAACAGCCTCGCCGCCACACATGGCACAGAGGACGGTGGTCATCTCTCGGCTGTTGCCCGCCGCCCGCTCGCGCCGACGGGCCGTCCTACAACCGGGACAACGCTGAGGCTCGTTCAGCAGGCCCTTCTCCAGGTAGAAGCCCTGCTCCCCAGCAGTGAAGATGAACTCTACTCCACAATCACGACAAACTATGGTCTTGTCTTCCAGGGCCAATTCCGGCGTCCCCCCTTGGCAGGATTTCTCGCGCCTCTCAGAAGGTCCGCCCGGCGGGGAAGCGGGCCTCGTCGGCGACCGACGCGGGCGTTCGCCGGCGAGTGGCCTGGCCGCTCAAGAAGGCCTCGTCATCCCGAAGGGGACAGTACAGACCGGCCTTCTGGTGAAGGCACGTTCAAATCACAGCCGGGTCACGGCGGGAAGTATAGGCCAGCCCTGAGGCAGAAATCAAGGGAATAGCCCGCTATTTTGGCGAGATTCTCATCCGAATGGCCACATTTCTGGAAACCCTGACCACACCGCGCTTCTGCCACCAGTGCGGCGGCCCGCTCCAAGAGCGCCTGGTGGAAGGCGAGGACCGGCCGCGCCTCGTTTGCAGCCGGTGCGGCTTTATCCACTATCTCAACCCCAAGGTGGTAGTCGGTGTCATCCCGGAGCGGGCAGGAAGTATCCTCCTGATGCGCCGGGCCATCGAGCCCCGCTACGGGGCCTGGACCTTCCCCGGCGGCTTCATGGAGGTTGATGAGACGGTGGAGGAGGCCGCCTTGCGCGAGGCGGAAGAGGAGGTAGGGCTGTCCCTGACCCTCGGCCCCCTCCTCGGTATCTACTCCCGCCCCTCTACCAGAGGCAGTTCCGACCCAGAGGGAGGGCCGGGCATTCTAGTGGTGGTCTTCCGGGCCCGGGTCGGCAGGGCGCCGCCCAAGCCGGGCAAGGAGTGCCTGGAGACGGCCTGGTTTCGGCCCGAGGAGATCCCCTGGGAGGGACTGGCCTTCGAGACCACCCACTGGGCCCTCCGAGACTGGGTAGCCCTCAAGGACCGCCGCCGCCGAAGCCGCGGCTAGGCCTGCCTCTCCCCCGACGGCGGCTCACGCCCTCTCCACCCTCGTCCTGCCGGCGCCGGGGCAAGCCGCGATAGTCCGGCGCCTCTATCTCGAAGGGCAGGCTCACCTTGGGGTCGCACATGCGTGATGCCCACGCCTCGGGGACGTCTTCCAGCTTGCCCCGTATGGTAATGACGGTGGGCAGCTTGGCATTGTAGCGGTAGTTCAGGATCTGGAAGAGCTTCTCCTGGGCCCAGGGTGTGGCGCCATGCACCCCCAGCTCATCAAGGATCAGGTGGTCGCAGGTGCGCAACCGGTCGGCGGTGGAGGTGGGGACACCCTCCTCCTGGCTGTATGCCGCCCGCAAGGTGTCCAGCAGGTCTGGCACGAAGAAGAACTCGAACCGGCGGCCCGCCGCCTGCCACTCGTGGGCGATGGCCGCCGCCAGGTGCGTCTTGCCGGAGCCGGTGCCGCCCAGGAGGACCAGCCAGCCCTCCGGGTCCTGGGCATAATTACGGGCGGTGGTGAAGGCGTCGCGCAGATTGCGGGTCTTCTCCGGCGGCAGTGAGAGGCTCCTCACATCAAAGTTCTCGAAGGTCATGTCTCGCAGAAGGGGAAGCGAGAGGGTCGGCGCCGCCCCCGGTTTTGGGGAGCGGGTCGCCCCCAGCCGAAAGACGCGGGAGAGGGAGGGGTCGCCCAGGCGGCTGGCCAGCCGTTCGTCCAGGTCCTCCAGCTCCAGCGTCGTCGTTACCACCGTGGGCGCCTGGGTGTTGAAGCGGTGGTTGATGAGCTGGAAGAGCTTCTCCTGGGCCCAGGGGGTGGCGCTCTGGGCCCCCAGGTCATCGAGGAGCAGGACGGGAGCGTTACGCACCTGCTCGAAGAACTGGTCATAGGGCAGGTCCTCGCCGGGCACGCCCTCGGCTCCTGCCTGTCCCGCACGCAGGGCGGGTCCGCTGGCGGCGGAGGCGGGCGGGCGGGCCGAGCTGTAGGAGGCCCGCAGGTGATCCAGGAGGTCGGGGGCGACGACGAAGAGGGCGGGGCGCCCCTGCTGGATGCAGCCGTTGGCAATGGCGGCGGCGACGTGAGTCTTGCCACAGCCGCTCGGCCCCAGCAGCACCAGCCAGTCCCTGGGCTCGTCCGCGAACTCGCGGGCTGCGGCTACGCAGAGGGCGAAGGTCTCCTGGTCGCGGGGGTTGCTGCTGCGGCCCGCTTCGATGAGGTTGTCGAAGGTGAGGCGGGTAAGAGGACCCAGGTTGCTATAGCGGCGCAGGCGGGCGGAGCGCTGCTCCTCGCTCTCCTCGGCGATGCAGCGGCAAGGCAAGGCCTTCCCGAAGTCGGGGTGGCCCAGGCTCACCGGCGCCCTGACGAAACCGGCGCCGCCGCAGAGGGGGCAGGTAGGCGCTTCGTCGTCAGCGGCGGACCAGGCCCCGGTATCTTCCCGAGAGCTGGCCCGGGTGCCTAGCTCCCCTCTCAGTATCTCCTCCAGCTTGCGCATAGTCGGGTCCTTCCGCCGCCCAGCGTCTCAGAATGGCAGCCACGTATCGCCAGTTCCTCTTGTTGAGGGTGGCCGCCCTTTCGAAGGCCGGGCGCAGCCACTCCTGTGGGTAAAGCTCCTCCGCCTCCCGGAGCTCGTCGGCTACCAGGGGCGTGAGGGGCCCGATGTTCTCCTCGTAGAGGGCATAGATGCTGCGCGAGGGCTCCACCGGCTCTGCCTCCGGCAGCGGCCGCCAGGGACCGATCTTCAGCTCGCCGCGGCGGAACCGCTCGGCGGCCCGGCGGTCGGCGGCGGCGTTCAGGAAGTAGACCTCCTGCCCACCATCGGGTCCCTCTGCCAATACCGTCAGCAGGAAGCCAGCACCCACCAGGGCGGCCAGCCCCCTCTCCAGGGCGGCCCGCCTCTCCCCGGCGGGATCGGTGGCGTCGCCACAGGTCCTTTCCAGGAAGAGGGCGAGGTCGCCCTCAGCGGCCAGCTCGTCGCGGCTGAGAAAGCGCGGATAGCCCTTCTTGCGGTGCAGCAGGTAGAAGATGTAGAGGGCCAGGGCCAGCTCTACCGGGTCGGTCAGCCGTGGCAGCAGGCGGGTGAAGAAGAGGCTGGGTATGGGCGTGGCTTGGGCCCCCGGCGGGAAGCCGGCGAAGGGGACTTCGTTCACACCGGCTCCTCCTCCCGCACCAGCAGGTCCTCGAAGTGGGCGATGTGCTGGTGAAAGCGAAGGGAGACGGTCCCCGTGGGCCCGTTGCGGTGCTTGGCGACGATGATCTGGGCGATGCCGGCCGGGTAGACACCGCCCGCCGCCTCCGGGTGGCTTGCCTGCCACTGCTCACGGCTCAGGTACACGTCCTCACGGTAGATGAACATGACCACGTCGGCGTCCTGCTCGATGCTGCCGCTCTCCCGCAGGTCGCTGAGCTGAGGGATGTGGGGAGTGCGCAGCTCGGGGGCGCGTGAGAGCTGAGAGGCGGCGACGACGGGCACGTCCAACTCGCGGGCCAGCTCCTTGAGGGAGCGGGTGATGTAGCTGATCTCCTGTACCCGGTTATCGCCGCGACCGCCGCCGTGGATGAGCTGGAGGTAGTCGACGAAGACCAGGTCGAGGGTCTTTTCCCGGTGCAGGCGGAGGGCCTTGCCCCGGATGTCCATCATAGTCAGGACAGGCGTATCGTCGACGTAGATCTCGGCCTGGGCCAGCTTGCCCAGGGCATGCATGAGGCGGCGCTCCTCCCGCTCCGTGTGCTCGCCCAGGCGCAGGCGCGTGGAGTCAACGCGGGATTCGCCCGCCAGGAGGCGCTGAGCGAGCTGCTCGGCGGCCATCTCGAGGCTAAAGATGGCCGCTCGGGCGCCGTGACCGGCGGCGGCGTTGCGGGCGATGTTGAGGCCGAGGCTGGTCTTGCCCAGGCTGGGCCGCGCCGCCAGGATGATGAGGTCGGAGCGCTTGAGCCCGCCGAGCAGGGTGTCCAGAGGCTCGAAGCCGGTAAGCACGTGGCCCTGGAAGCGGGGACCGGCGGCTTCGGTTCCGGCCTGCTCCCAGTACTCGTCCAGGATCTCGCGGATGTGGACGAAGTCGCGCAGGCGCTCGCCGCCGCGAAGGGTGAGAATCAGGCCCTCGGCCCGGGACAGGGCGCTCTCCAGGTCTGGGCCACCCTGGTAGGCCATCTGGGCGATCTGGGCGGACCGGCTGACGAGCTGGCGGTAGATAGCGTCGCGCTTGACGATCTGGGCGTAGTGCTCGACGCCGACGGCGGTCGGGAGTTCGGCCACCAGGCGGCTGAGGTAGGCGGCGCCCCCCACCTCGTCCAGGCGCTCGCGACGGGCCAGCTCGTGGGCCACTGTCACCTGGTTGATGGCCTCGTTGCGGTCGAAGAGGGCCAGACAGGCCTCGTAGGCCCAGGCGTTCTTCTCGCGGAAGAAGTCCTCGGGCTTAAGAATGGGGGCGACGCGGTAGATGGCCTCGCTGTCGACCAGGAGAGAGGCGACGACGGCCTCCTCAGCCTCCACGTCGTGGGGCGGTAGCTTCTCAGCGACCAATTCCGGCTACTCCCTGCCTGCCGAACCGGTCAGTCCTTCTCGCGACCGGCCAGGATCTGGTCGGCCGTCCTGCCTATCAGTAGGCGGCCGAGCTTGCGGTGGCCTATCGTCAGGTAGTACTTGCGCCAGACGGCGCGGACATCGTCTGCCGACTGCGCAGCCTTCAGCTCTTTCTCCGCCGCGTGCAATGCCTCTACCTGTTCCTCGATATCTGGCATGAGTCCTCCTCAATCAGCGATGGGCACCGGCACCCGCTGCTAGCCCTTCTCTTCGCCGCCTGGCTCCTGCTCCTCCGCTGCCTTTGCCTCCGGCTCCTCTTCCACGGCCTCGGCCGCGGCCGGCGGGGCCGTTTCCTCTTTTTCGCGCTCCTTCTTCGTCTTCCGGCGGGCCTTGGGAGCCTCCTCCTTCTCCTCCTTCTCCTCCACGGCCACGCCTTCCGCCACTACCTCCACCGTTATCGCGGCCTCGACGTTGTGGGTGAGGCGCAGGGGGATCTCGTAGGTGCCCACCTCCTTGATGGGCTCCTCCAGCACCAGCAGGCGGCGGTCCACCTCCTGCCCCGCCAGCTTCGACGCCTCTTCGGCGACGTCGGCGGGTGTGACGGAGCCGTAGAGGCGACCCTGCTCGCCGGCACGGACAGTGATGACGATGGGCGCCGCCAGCTTCTCGGCCAGGGTGCGGGCCTCCTCGTCCAGCTCGGCCTGGCGGCGCGCCTCGGCAGCGGCGAGGGCCTCGGCACGCTTGACGGCGTCGGGGGTAGCCGGCGCCGCCAGGCGTCGAGGCAAGAGGAAATTGCGGGCGAAGCCGTCGGCGACCTCTTTGATCTCGCCGGTGCGGCCGGAGCCCTCTACGTTCTGGAGAAAGACGACTTTCATGCGACCTCCGAATACATGAGCCGGCGGCTGGTGCCGCCGGTCTTCATCATATTAGCACCGGGAGCCCGATCAAGGCTCGACTGGACGTAACGGCGACAAAAGTTGTCAACATGTCGAAGCGGCTAGGGCGCCGGGTGTTGACAGCCCACCCCCGGCCTGTCTACATGCTATGATAGGAACGTGTGTTCTATCTGTCAAGCGAGCTCTGGGACGAGTGTCCTATATGGTAAGAAGGCCGGCCTTTAGGCTGGCGGGGCAATAGCGCCGGGCTGAAGCCCGGCCTTCGCCTTCTTAAAAGCCCCTGTGGGACTCCGCCCACCTGTCAACGGATACTCAACGGATTAACGGATGGCGTTCATCCGTTAATCCGTTCCCCATCCGCTGACCGAACGGGCTCTCCCTACCCCTCCAGCGCGCGGGGCAGGCCCTCCTCGTAGACGCGGGCGAGCTCGGAGACGGGCAGGGCGATGTGGGGGCCCAGGCGCAGGCGGTCGCCGCCGGCGACTCCCAGGTACGTGAGGAGCACGTCGTGGGAGGCGGCCAGCGCCTCCAGGTTGCCGCGGGCCGCCGGCGGGCACGACACCACGATGCGCGAGGGCGCCTCGCCGAAGAGGGCGGCATCCAGGCGCCCCGCGAAGGCGAGGCCGGAGGCGTCCAGCCCCCTTCCGCCGAAGGCGGACGACGCGATGCAGCTCTCGGCCGCCGTCACCGCCAGCCCGCCGTGGGAGCAGTCGTGGGCGGAGCGCAGGAGGCCGCGGCCGATGGCCTCCAGGCAGGCCCGCTGCACCCTCAGCTCCAGCGCCAGGTCGATCCCGGGGCGTCCGGCCACGAGCCCGTGCACCTCGTGCAGGTAGTCGCTGCCCGCCAGGGAAGCGGCCGGCGCCTCGAGGCCGGCGCCCAGGAGGAATACGAGGTCGCCGTCGGCCTGGAAGCCCATCGGGCAGCGCCGGTCCACGTCCTCGAACAGCCCCATCATGCCCACCACCGGCGTCGGGTAGACGGCTTCGCCGGAGGTCTCGTTGTAGAGGCTGACGTTCCCCGAGACGACGGGCACGTTCAGGACGCGGCAGGCCTCGGCCATCCCCGAGACGACCTGCTCGAGCTGGTAGTAGACGTCCAGGCGCTCGGGGTTGCCGAAGTTGAGGCAGTCGGTGATGGCCAGGGGCTCAGCGCCGGCGCAGACCAGGTTGCGGGCCGCCTCGGCCACGGCCATGGCGCCACCGGCGTAGGGGTCCAGGTAGCAGAGGCGGCCGCTGCCGTCGGTGGTGAGGGCGATGGCGCGGCGCGTACCCCTGACCCGCATGACGGCGGCGTCCGACCCCGGCCCCACCACGGTGTTGGTGAGGACCTGGTGGTCGTACTGGCGCCAGACTAAGCGCTTGCTCGCGATCTCCGGGCAGGCCAGGAGCCGCCAGAGGGCCGCCTCCGCCGTCGAGAGGTCAGAGTCGGGCGGCGGCAGGTGGAAGCCCTCGAGGACCTGCCCGGCCAGCAGGTCCGGCAGGTCGGGCAGGGACGACGGGTCAAAGGCCTGGAGCTCCGCCAGGTAGGAGGGCGGCTGCCCCTGGAGCCGGTACTCCGGGGGGTCGGTGAGGACGTCGATCGGCAGGCAGGCTACTTCCTGGTCGCCGTCTCGGATGCGCGCCAAGCCGCCGTCGGTGACGATGCCGATGACGTCGGAGCGCAGCTCCCAGCGCTCGAACAGGGCGCGCACGTCCTCGAGGTGCTCGCGGCGGGGGATGACCAGCATGCGTTCCTGGGACTCGGAGAGCATGACTTCGTAGGCGTTCATGCCCTCCTCGCGCCGGGGCACGCGGGAGATGTCGATCTCCAGGCCGGTGCCGGCGCGGGCGGCAGCCTCGATGGCGGAGCTGGTGAGGCCGGCGGCGCCCAGGTCCTGGATGCCCACGAACCAGTCGGGGTGGTTCTCGGCCAGGTCGACGCAGGCCTCCATGAGGAGCTTCTCTAGGAAGGGGTTGCCCACCTGCACCGTGGGCCGCAGCTCGGCGCTGCCTTCGTCGAAGACGCGGGAGGCGAGGACGTTGGCGCCGCCGATGCCGTCGCGGCCGGTGTCGGCCCCCACCAGCAGCAGCGGGTTGCCGGGGCCCTCGGCGCGACCCCGCACCAGGCGGTCGATGCGGGCGTAGCCCACGCACATGGCGTTCACCAGGGGGTTGCCGGAGTAGGAGCCGGCGAAGCTCACCTCGCCGGCCACGGTGGGTATGCCCAGGCAGTTGCCGTAGCCTCCGATGCCGCCGACGACGCCGCAGAAGAGATAGCGGTTGTGCCGCTCGCTGAGGGGGCCGAAGCGCAGGGAGTCCAGGATAGCGATGGGCCGCGCCCCCATGGCGAAGATGTCGCGCACGATGCCGCCCACGCCAGTCGCCGCCCCCTGGTAGGGCTCCACGAAGGACGGGTGGTTGTGCGACTCGACCTTCATCACCACGCAGAGCCCGTCGCCGATGTCGATGGCGCCGGCGTTCTCGCGCCCCATGCCGGTTAGAACCCGGGGGCCGGTGTTGGGGAGCAGGCGCAGGAGGGGCTTGCTGTGCTTATAGCCGCAGTGCTCGCTCCAGAGGGCACCGAACATGCCCAGCTCCACCGGGTTGGGCTCCCGGTCCAGCCGGGAGATGATGAGCTCATACTCGTCAAGGGAAAGGGCTATCTGCTCAAGAAGGCTCTGATCGACGGTCATAGACTACTCGAACTCATAAACTACACGCTTGCCCTCCGTGAAGGGGGGCCAGTAGCGAAGCTCCGCGGGGCGCGCGTCATCCCCTATCTCGAAGAGAACGATAGCCTCCGCCGCCGTGTGCTTCTCGATCGTCACCGGCGTCGCGCGCCCTCCCGCCATGGCCAGCAGGGGGTCGTGCCACCTGCCGTCGCTATCCTTGAGCCGGAAGTCCGATTCCCTCACCTTCCTCCCGCGGCCGATCTCATTGTTGAGCTCCAGCCGGAAGGCAACGAGCCGCCTACCCTGCTCCGGAACCAGGAGCGGAAAGTCCTCGTCCGCCGGGTCCACGGCTTCGGTCAGGGAGACCTCCATCTTCCAGATCTCGGCCGTGGCCTGCGAGCTGGTCACGCGGCCGGCCTTCAGGTCGGCGTAGGACACATTCACCCTCACTGTCTCCTGGCCGATAATGACCGCTGTCACGGCGAGCGCGACCAGCCCTGCCCCAAGCAGCCAGCCGATGACCGACGACACCATGTAGGTATCGGGGCTCGCGGGGCCGGCGTTCGGCGACAGGCTGAAGGGCGGGTACTCGTCGGTGAGCGACAGAAAGTAGGCCTGCACCCGCATCCCCCAGCGGATGACGCCTGCCACGTAGCCGTGCAGGCCTTGCGGAAAGCGACCCACAACCAGGATGGCAAACCAGGCGATGATCACCGCGAAAAACGCGCCAATCGAGAGGAAGACCAGGACAAACATGTGGGGGATGGACGTGATCGCCTTCCAGATCAGCACCTTCCAACGGGCCAGCCTCTCTGGGTATTGCACCTCGAAGCGGATGGGGTAGTCGCCCTCGAAGGGGGGATAGGTGTCGGTGAGGAGGGCAAAGTAGGAGAGCGCTCGTACCTGCCAGCGCATCAGGGCCACGTCGAAGTCGAACAGCCAGCGGGGGATGCGAGCGCGCAGCACGATCGTCACCCAGATAGCGAGCGTCACTGCTCCCGCTGCGCCTGCCGAGTAGGTGGCGCCACGCCCGTCGGGCCAATGCCCAGCCCAGAACGCTCCACTCAAGACCATGAGAAAGAGGAGCACTGGGATTGCCAGGAAGAGGCGCAGGAGCGTCTTCCAGCGCGACTGCCGCTCCGAGTAGTCGACGGCAAGGGTTACGGGGTAGGCACGAGCTATGGCCAATCAGGAACCTCCACCTCACGCGACCTCAGGGGCCAGGCCAAACGGCGGGTACTCGTCCCGCATCAAGGATATGTAGGCCTGCACGCGCAGCATCCAGCGCAGGTAGTCAGGGCTCTCTGCAGTGCCGGACGCCGCCAGGGAGCAAACCCGTGATTATGATCCCTTTTACACCTCTAGAGGAGACTTGACCCACTGTCCGGTCGTGCCGAAGCGGTACGTGTACCGGGCAAGGTCAATAAACTGCCAGATACCAAAGCCTCCAAATGTCAAGAGCTTGAGCACGCCCCACGCCACTTGGCCTCTGTAGAATCTATCAAAGCCAGGAAGGAAGAGAAGGAATACGACGAGGTACAGAGCAGCAAGACTGGCCCACCATTCTTTTGTGCCGGGCGCAACCACAATGTGCCTCCTCTCTTTGGCTGGAAACTCCTTCAACGTTCTCAACGACGAAGCTGACAAGCTAGCTAGCCGCCATTCCCATGTCGTCCTCCTTGACTTGTGCTAGCCCGCCAGGGCGCCCACGGCGCTCCCCAGGATGGAGCGCCAGATGAAGAGACCGTCCTCACCGCCCATGAGGCGCTCGCTCACCCTCTCCGGGTGGGGCATCATCCCCAGCACGTTGCCGCGCTCGTTGATGATGCCGGCGATGTTGCGCAGGGAGCCGTTGGGGTTTGCCTCCGGCGTCACCAGCCCTTCCGGCGTGCAATAGCGGAACACAACCCGCCCCTGGGCCTCCAGGCGGTCCAGGGTGGCCTCGTCGGCGTAGTAGTTGCCCTCGCCGTGGGCTATGGGGACACGCAGCACCTGCCCCTCGCGGCACTCCCGCGTGAAGACCGTATCGACCGTCTCCACACGCAGGTCAACCGGCTGGCAGCGGAACTGGAGGCTATCGTTGCGACGGAGGACGCCGGGCAGGAGCCCCGCCTCGCACAGGATCTGGAAGCCGTTGCAACTGCCCAAGACCAGGCGACCGGCCTCGGCGTGCCGGGCCACGGCCTCCATCACCGGCGAGAAGCGGGCGATGGCGCCGCAGCGCAGGTAATCGCCGTAGGAGAAGCCGCCGGGGAGGATGACGCAGTCGTAACGGGAGAGGTCGCGCTGGCGGTGCCAGACGTAGTCCACAGGCTGGTTCAGGATCTGGTCAAGGACGTAGTAGCAATCACCATCGCTCCAGGTACCGGGGAAGACCAGTACGGCGAATCGCACGGGGTACTCCCTGGGCTCCGCCCGCCGACGGCGGGCCGAGGCCATTATACGTGAGGCGATGGCGGCGTGGCAGGGGGTAAAGGTCAGAGATCGCGCCGGGCCCTGCCGCCCCTGGGACGACGCCGGATGTCCAGACATGGACGGGACCTCCTTCGGAGTTGGTGTTTGTTTTGCACGCTCACCTTATCCGAGGGCTCCCGTCTTACACTCTCAATATCGTGGAGCCACTAGGTAGCCCGCCCATGCTAGCGGTGCAAAAAGCGCAGACGCAAGAGGTCCCAAAGCACCTGGAGCGCCACCAGGGGCCGCAGGCCCACGTGGGAGCCAGCGACGTGGTCCCAACGAACCGGCACCTCCTCGACCAGCAGACCCCAGCGCTTCGCCAGGTAGAGGAGTTCCACGTCGAAGGTCCAGCCCGAGAGGCGCTGAGCAGCGAAGAGGCGATGCGCCGCCTGGCGGCAGAAGCCCTTCAGGGGGCACTGCGTGTCTTGGAACTCCGCCACGGCCACCAGCCGCCTCACCAGCACAAAGAGACGGCCCGCTAGTCGCCGCAGGGCAGGCTGACTGCTGCGCATGTCCTGCCCGCCGGGGTGGAGGCGTGTCCCCACCGCCACGTCGACACCCGCCTCGAGGCGCTCCAGCACCCGTCCCACCTCCTCCACCGGGACCGCCAGGTCCATGTCCATGAACACCACGTACTCGCCCTGCGCCGCCAGACAGCCCGTGCGCACCGCTGCCCCCTTGCCGCGATTCCGCTCGTGGGCTAGCAGGCGCACCTGGACCCGGTCCGGTGCCGACGGAGTGAAGCCCCGCACCAGCTCCGCTGTGCGGTCCGCGCTGCCGTCGTCCACCACCAGCAGCTCGCTGGCGTAGGGACAGGTCGATAGGTACTGATCGACGCGTTGCAGCGAGGGCAGCAGGCGGCGCTCCTCGTTGTAGGCAGGGATCACCAGCGAGAGGTAGCAGATCCTGTCGCCTCCTTCCCTACCTAGAGGATCTTGCTGAGGAAGGTGCGCGTTCGTTCGTGCTGGGCCGCTTCGAAGAACTGGAGCGGGGGCCCTTCTTCCAGGATCTGGCCGCCGTCCATCAGCGCCATGCGGTCGGCGACCTCGCGGGCGAAGCCCATCTCGTGGCTGACGACCACCATGGTCATCCCTTCTCCAGCCAGTTCCCGCATGACCTCCAGCACCTCCCCCACCAGCTCCGGGTCCAGGGCTGACGTGGGCTCATCGAAGAGCATCAGCTTCGGTTGCATAGCGAGGGCGCGGGCGATGGCCACCCGCTGCTGCTGTCCGCCTGATAGCTGCGACGGGTAGACGTTCAGCTTCTCGCCCAGGCCCACCTTCTCCAGCACGCGGACACCCTCCTCGACGGCGCGCTGCCGGGGAAGACCCCGAACGTGGATGGGCGCCTCGATGACGTTACCGAGGGCGGTCAAGTGGGGGAAAAGGTTAAACCGTTGGAAGACGATGCCGATGGTGGCACGCACGCGGGCCACCCGTGCCTCGGGCTCCTCGATCAGCCGGCTGTTGACCTCTCGATAACCCAGGAGCTGCCCGTCGATGTAGATGTGGCCGGCGTCGATCTTCTCCAGGTGGTTGATGCAGCGCAGGAGCGTGCTCTTGCCCGAGCCGCTGGGCCCGATGAGGACCAGCACCTCCGCCTTGGTCACCTGGAGGTTGACGCCCCGCAGCACCTCCAAGGACCCGAAGCTCTTGTGCACCCCCTGCACGTCAAGCATGAGACTCGAGCTGTTGCCCACCTTGTGCGAACCTCCGTCGTTGCTGAGCGCGACCATAGAATAACAGAACGGAGACTCTGTTTCAGCGCTCGCGGCTGCCGCCCAAGGTCCGCAGGACGCGGGTCGTGAGAGGGATCGCCCGCTCGCGCTCGACGATGGCCAGGCGCGCTTCCATCTCCGCCTGCAGCACGCTGAAGGCGGTGGTCATGATCAGGTACCAGATGGAGGCGACGACCAGCAGCTCCATGACCTTGAAGTTCACGGCGTAGATGAGGCGCGCGGCGGTGGTCAGCTCCACGAAGGCGATTACGAAGGCGACAGAGGTGTTCTTGAGCATCGCGATGAACTCGTTGCCGGCGGGCGGAATGACCACGCGCAGCGCCTGGGGCAGAATGACCCGTCGCATGGCCTGCAGGTTGGTCATGCCCAGGGACTTGGCGGCGTCCATCTGGCCCGGCTCGATGGCCTGGATGCCCGCCCGCACGATCTCCGCCATGTAGGCGGCTTCGTTGAGGCTAAAGGTGATGAGGGCGCTCCGGAACGGCGTCAGGAAGTGGGTGAACGCGTCGCTGCCCACCATCTGGGGAAGACCGTTGTAGACCACCAGGAGCTGGATCAGGACAGGCGTCCCCCGGATGAACCACACGTAGAACGCCGAAAACCCCGCCAGTGGTCGGCTGTGGGACACCCGCATGACTGCAAGGATGATGCCCAGCACGGTGCCGAGGAGCATAGCCAGAATGGTGACCTCGAGGGTGTTGCGGACGCCGCGGAGGATGACGTGGTTGAAGAAGAACTCGGTGACGGCGCCGCCGTCGAATCTTATAGCCAGGAAGACATCCATGGGTCACCTCCCACCGTGACGGTCGTGGTGATGCAAAGCCCCCGCCCGTTGGGCGGGGCGGGGGCTTGTGCTGCCGCGTTGAGAGGCCCTCTACTTGATGGAGCCGGCCTCAAGGCCCCAATCGGCCAGGATCTTGTCGTACTGGCCGTTGTCCATGATAGACTGCAAAGCCTTCGTGAGAGCGGTGTTCAGCGCTGTGGAATCCTTGCGCAGGCCGATGCCGTAGGGCGCTGCTTCGAACTGCGGGCCGGCGATTTCCAGCGCGCCGTCCGAGAGGCGGGCGTCGTTGGCGGCGACAGGGTAGTCGGCCGTGACGGCGTCGGCGCGGCCCAGCCTCAACTGCTCGACGGCCAGCGGGTTCTGGTCAAAGGTGGTGATCGATATCTTTTCGGCGCACTGCTCGTTTTGGGCGTCGAGCTGGTCCACCTGGATGGTGCCCAACTGGACGGCCACGCTCTTGCCGCAGAGATCGGCCAGGCTCTGGATGTCCTTTGGGTTCCCGGCCTGAACCAGGATACCGGTGCCCGCTGTGAAGTAGGGGATGAAGTCGATCTCTTGCTGTCGCTTCTCCGTGACCGTCATGGACGACATGATGACATCGAAGCGCTTCGCCTCGAGGGCGCCGATGAGCCCGTCGAAGCCGGTATTAATGAAGTTGACCTTGACACCCAGCTCGTTGGCAATCGCCTTGCCGATGTCAACATCGAGGCCCACGGCGTTCTGGGTGCCCTCCTCGTAGAACTCGATGGGCGCATAGGCGATATCACTGCCGACGTCAAGGGTGCCGTCGGACAACTCCGGGACGTTGGCCGCCGCCGACGTGGGCGAGCCAGCGGCAGGCTTCTCCTCCTCGCCGCCGCAGGCCGACGCAACAAAGGCGGCGACGAGCACCACGCAGGCCAGCAATAGACTGTGCCGTAGCCACCGCTTCATAATAAACCTCCCTGTTTCAGAGCCAGGTCCAAACGATCTGTCGCCATCATACCCCGACACGGCGCACTGTCAACTGCCCGGACGCAGAGGAGAGTCGCGCAGCGGGCGAACGGTCGCTGGAAGACAGATCTTGCTCGATTTCGATGGCACACAAATGAAGAAGGGGGCCAAGCCCCCTTCAAGAAGTTGGAACCGTCTCCGCCGCCCGAGAGGGCGAAAGCCTCCTCCCGGCTGTCTCTGCTATCCGCTACACCTCCCGGAACTCCCCCTCCACGGTACCCTCTTCGGGGCCGCCGGCCGGGGCCTCCGGGCCGCCCTCGCCCTCGGCGCCGGGCGGCGGGCCGCCGGCCTGCCCGTAGACGGCCGCCCCGATCTTCTGCATCGTGTCGCTCAGCTCGCCCATGGCGCGCCGGACAGCGTCGGCGTCGGTCCCCTGCAGGGCATCGCGGACCGCCTTGACCTTGGCATCCACCTCGCCCTTGAGTTCGGCAGGCACCTTGTCGCCCTGCTCGCGGAGGGTCTTCTCCGCCATGTAGGCCATGCTGTCGGCCGCGTTGCGGAGCTCGATCTCCTCGCGGTGGCGGCGGTCCTCCTCGGCGTAGAGCTCCGCCTCCCGCCGCAGTCGTTCCACCTCGTCCTTGGAGAGGCCGGAGCCGGCGGTGATGGTGATCTTCTGCTCGCGGCCGGTGGCCTTGTCGCGGGCGCTCACGTTCAGGATACCGTTGGCGTCGAGGTCAAAGGTGACCTCGATCTGGGGCACGCCGCGCTGGGCCGGCAGGATACCGTCGAGGATGAACCGCCCCAGCGACTTGTTGTCGGCGGCCATGCTCCGCTCCCCCTGGAGCACGTTGATCTCCACGCTGGGCTGGTTATCGGCCGCGGTGCTGAAGGGCTGGCTCTTGGCAGTGGGGATGCGCGTGTTGCGCTCGATGAGGGGCGTCATGACGCCGCCCAGGGTCTCGATGCCCAGGGTCAGGGGCGTGACGTCCAGCAGGAGGATGTCCCGCACCTCGCCCTTGAGCACGCCAGCCTGGATGGCGGCGCCGATAGCCACCACCTCGTCCGGATTGACCCCCTTGTGGGGCTCCTTGCCGAAGAACTGGCGCACCTTCTCCTGCACCAGCGGCATGCGGGTCTGCCCGCCGACCAGCACCACCTCGTCGATCTGGGCGGAGGTCATACCGGCGTCGGTCAGAGCCTGCTGGCAGGGCCCCAGGGTCTTCTCCACCAGGTCGCCCACCAGTTGCTCCAGCTTGGAGCGGGCGAGTGTGATGTTCATGTGCTTGGGGCCCGAGGCGTCGGCGGTGACGAAGGGCAGGTTAATATCGGTCTGCATGACGGTGGAGAGCTCCACCTTGGCCTTCTCCGCCGCCTCCTTCAGGCGCTGGAGGGCCATGCGGTCCTGCCGCAGGTCGATGCCCTGGTCGCGCCTGAACTCGTCCACCAGCCACTCTATGACCCGCTGGTCGAAGTCGTCGCCGCCCAGGTGGGTGTCGCCGTTGGTGGACTTGACCTCGAAGGTGCCTTCGCCGATCTCCAGGATGGAGATGTCGAAGGTACCGCCGCCCAGGTCAAAGACGGCGATCGTCTCCTCGCCCTTCTTGTCCAGCCCGTAGGCCAGGGAGGCCGCCGTGGGCTCGTTGATGATGCGCAGCACCTCCAGGCCGGCGATCTTGCCGGCGTCCTTCGTGGCCGAGCGCTGGCTATCGTTGAAGTAGGCGGGGACGGTGATGACGGCCTCGGTGACCGGCTCCCCCAGGTAGGCCTCGGCGTCGGTCTTCATCTTCTGGAGGATCAGGGCCGAGATCTCCGGGGGCGAGTAGGGCCGGCCGCCCATCGAGACGCGGGCGTCGCCGTTCTCGGCGGCGTCGATCTTGTAGGGGAGGATCTTCACGTCCCGCTGCACCTCGTCGTCCGTGAAGCGGCGGCCCATGAGGCGCTTGATGCTGAAGATGGTGTTCTCCGAGTTGGTGATGGCCTGTCGCTTGGCCACCTGGCCCGTCAGGCGCTCGCCCGACTTGCTGATGGCGACGACGGAGGGGGTGGTGCGCCCGCCCTCGCTGTTGGGTATGACGACGGGCTCGCCGGCCTCCATCACGGCCATGCAGCTATTCGTGGTGCCCAGGTCAATTCCGATTACTTTTGCCATGGTTTCCCTCCCGCCATTGTCGGGTCATTTCGAAAACGGGTCGCGGCTTCTAGGGTTGCCCGCCGGTTTCAACCGGCGGCTTCTCGGTTGCCGAAGCTGCGGGTTTCAACCCGGAGGGCCACCCCAGGCTAGCCTACAGCTCTAGGTGTATGTCCAATCACTCCCCTTCAGCACTGCTCTCGACAAGATCGCGCGGTTCTCCCTCCAGTGCTATCGCGTAGAAAGCGTCACGGTCCTCAATCTCGTATTTGACCACCGTCTCCGCAAGAAAGATCACGGCGTCTGGTGGGGTCTCGGGTTCACCAATCGCCACCGTAAGCCGGTGTCCCGTGAGCGGATCGAGTTTCACCCTCCAGAGTGCGTGTCGGGAATCCAGGACGACAAACCGATCGAGAGGGGCAATCCTGCTGGACCAGAAGATCTTCAGGGGCGTGGCGCCTGGGACGATCAAGGCCCCTCTGGGTGAGCTGTTCCAGTCTATGGTGAGACTTCTGTCACCGGCCAACTGCACAAAGAGGTCAATTGGGGCGCAGAGGACATCAGGACTGTAACCCCTGGAGCGCAGCTCGTACGTTCCCTCTACAACCGGTCGGAACGTCGGCTTGGCAGCATCGATCGGGTCGCCTCTCGGCGGAACGCCCTGCAGTTCCTCGAAGATGTACGTCCTCTCGCCCAGGGCAATGCTTCGGCCGAGCTCCCAGCAGTACCGGTCCCACAGATACGAGTCGTCGTTGAACTGCCAAAGATGTCGAGCCTCAGAGTTGGTTAGGACCCGGAAGTCCGATGGTGTGCGGTCACGCTCCTCAACTACTCTGGCGAGGTGATCGACTATACTCTCAGCTTCGTAGGCACTCACAATTTGGCTGCTACACTGGTCCAAGCGGTCGCTACGGAGCCGCCCCGCCGCAGCGGCGCGGGCAGCGCGATCCCTGATCCCCGCTATTTGCTCGTCACGCCGATTCAACCGGCTCATCCTCCCTGGCATGTACTCGAACAGTGGCGGAGAGACTCTGTTGTCGCCATATCTCGTCCGCCTTTCGACCACACCAGCCTGCAAAGTCGTCTTGAGGGATAACGTCCTGCTTGAGCGGGTTAAAGACAGACGACACGTGGGCGCGGTCAAATGTGACGATGAGTAAGTTCTTCCCATACGTGAGAGCGGTGCAGCGCTCGTATCTTTGGCCTTCTGAGGCATCACTACTGCACGTCGCAATGTAGAGAAAGTAGTCGCGCTGGCGGATCTCGCGCTCAATCTCCTCGTGCATGTATGCGCCTGACGTCCCGTCAAGATGCCACACCCAAGCGCTGTGCCCCGCGCGCTCGAAGACTGATTTGGCGATCTCAGCCAACCCCAGTCCATCGGAGGTCTCATAGCTGATGAACAGCCGCATCAGTCGCCACCACTACCGGGTGACTTGCCCTCTTCTATGGTCTCTTGCCAAGCTCTTACCCTTGCCACCACCACCATGGCGGGGCGGATGTGAGCAGCGTAGCTGCAGGGCTTTAGCCCTGCCCGATGCAGACCTGAAGGTCTGCAGCTACGGTGATTCGGGCCTCCGCCGGTTGAAACCCATGCCTGCCGGCAGGCAGGGGCGGCTTCCATCCTGAGAAGCTGCGGGTTTCAACCCGCAGAGTGGATGCCCGTAGCGGCGACCTTTTCTGCCGGAGGCAGACCCGCCTCTGGCGGGAGGTCGCCACGTGCTTCACCCACGAGAGGCCCGTGGCGAGCTGAAGCTCGCCCCTACGGGGATTCCCCCGCCTCTCCCGTCTCTCCTGGTTCCTGGTTCCCGGTTCCTTTCGCCGGAGGCGAATCCGCCTCTGGCGGAGGTTCCTTCTCCTCCGCCTTCTTCCCCACCACCACCATGGCGGGGCGGATGACGCGGTCGCCGAGGCGGTAGCCTTTCTGGACCTCGGCCACCACCTTGCCTTCCTCGCCCTCGCCGTACATGACGGCTTCGTGCACGTTGGGGTCAAAGGTCTCGCCCTCAGCCTTGATCTCGCTGACGCCGGCCGCCTCCATCACAGCCTGGAACTTGCGATAGATGAGGCGGATGCCGTCCACCCAGGTCAGCCCCGCCAGGCGGATATCGACGCTCGTTAGCGCCCGCTCCAGGTCGTCCAGCAGGGGCAGGATGTTGATGACGAGGGCGGCCGCGGCCAGACGGCCGTACTCCTCGCGCTCCTTCTCGGCCCGGCGCTTGAGGTTCTGGTAGTCGGCGGCGGCCCGCTGCCAGTTCGCCAGGTAGGACTCCGCCTTCGACTTCTCCTCCTCGAGACGGGCCTTCAGGGTCTCGATGTCCTCCGCCTCTACAGGCGTCTCTTCGACGGCGGCCTCATCGGGGGCGTCGTCGCCGCCCATGCGCGAGGAGGCCCGCCGGTCGACGGTGTGTTCCTCTTCCTTCTTGTTCTCGGTCATGGCATCAATCACCCAGCCCCGCCAGGGGGTTGCTGTTCCCTGCTACACGTACTGACTGACGAGGTCGCTCATGAGGGCGCCCAGGTAGCGCACGGTGGATATGGTGTGCGGGTAGCGCATGCGGGTGGGCCCCAGCACCGCCAGGGCACCGCTGAGGGCGCCCGGCACGCCGTAGCGAGTCACCAGCAGGCTGCACTCACTTAGGGCGTCCTCCTGGTTCTCGCGGCCGATGACGACGGTGACGCCTTCGCCGGCCAGGCTCCGCAGGGGCAACATGCGGGTCAGGCTGTACTCGTCGAGCACCGCCAGCAGGTCCAGCATCTTCTCGGTGCGGGAGAACTCCGGCTGGCCGAGGACCAGGGGCACCCCCTCCAGGAAGGCCTCGTCGTAGCGGCCCTCGTCCTCAGCGGTCATGAGGGCGCGCACCTCCTCCATGACCTGCGATTCGAGAGGAGACAGCTCCGCCGCCTTGCTCTGGGCCTGGGGGGCCGTCAGCCCCTTGTAGAGGTCAGTCAGCCTGTGAGCTGCGGTCGTGAGCTCGTCCTGGCTCAGCGCCTCTGACAGGGTCAGCACCTGTTGCATCAGGCGCCCGTCCTGAAGCACCAGAACCAGCAGGACCACCAGGTCGTGCAGGCTGACCAGCTCCAGGTGCCTGAGGCGGCAGTGGGGCGAGCGCGGCGTGGTGACCACGGCCATGTTGCGCACCGCCTGGGCGAGGACGGCCGCCGCCAGGCGGATCCACTCCTCCAGGTCCCGCCCCGCCTGGTGGAACTGGTGGCGAATGGTCTCTCGCTCCTCCTGCGTCAGGTCCTGCTCCTCCATCAGGCTCTCGATGTAGTAGCGATAGCCCTTGTCGGAGGGGACGCGCCCCGCCGAGGTGTGGGGGTGGGTGATGTACCCTTGCTCCTCCAGCCTCGCCATCTCGTTGCGAATAGTGGCCGGCGAGACGGGCAGGCGGTACTTGCGTACCATGGTCTCTGAGCCCACCGGCACGGCCGACTCCACGTACTCTTCGACGATGAGGCCCAGGATTCGAGAGCGACGCTCCGCCAGCATAAGTGCTCTTCAGAGCCCCGTCCCCATAGGGGACGGGAGTCCTCCTCCCCGAATTAGCACTCTAACCATGAGAGTGCTAACTACGATCAGAATCTAGCACCGGCCCGAATCATTGTCAAGGGGGCGTCACCGGCGGTGTCCACGCCAGGTAGTGTGGGGCCATGCCCGCGGACGGCGTTGACTATACCAAATGGCTAGCTATCATAGCGTGATGGTGGGCTTGGAGCCGGGGCTGCACCGACTGCCTCGGCCCCCTGTTGAGCTGGCTGACCCCTAACAAGGAGACACGATGGCCCCCTCTACAGAGTTCCCCGGCAATGTCTTCTTCTACCTTCTCTTCATAGGTTTCATAGCGTTCTTCCTCTGGGCGGTATTCCTCCGGCTCCGGGTCATCCTCCGGGGCAAGATGGTGGTCCGCTGGGACCAGCTTCCCAAGCGTGTCATCACGGCCGCCGGCCTCGTCGTGGGCAACTGGCGGGTGGCCAGTCGCCGCCGCTACTGGATCTCGGGCATTGCCCACACCATGATCTTTTGGGGCTTCATAACCCTCCAGGTCCGCACCCTGAACTTCCTCCTTGACGGCGTCCACAAAGACGCGAGCCTCCAGAGCCTCCTGGGGGGTGTCTACACCTACTACCGGCCGGTCATGGACCTCTTCGATGTCCTCGTCATCGTGGGCGTGGGCATAGCCGCCTTCCAGCGCATAGTGCTGCGGCCGGCACGGCTCACTCTCAACATAGACGCCTGGATCATCCTGGGCCTGATCGACTTCCTGATGATCACGGACGTCATGCAGAACAGCTTCGAGATCTCCATGGATCGGGGGAGCAAGGACTATCTGACGTTCTTCGGCTTCGGGGTTGCCAACCTGTGGGACCGCGTCGGCCTAGAGGGAAGCGCCGCCCAAGGCCTGCACACCGCCTTCTGGTACGCGCACCTCATCGACTTCCTGGTCTTCCTCTGCTTCCTGCCCTTCTCCAAGCACTCACACGTCATCTCGGTCTCCTTCAATGTCCTCTTCCGCACTCTCCAGCCGACGGGCGTCCTCCAGCCCATGCCTGACCTGGAGACGCTGGAGGTCTTCGGCGCCGGCCGCGTGAAGGACTTCACCTGGAAGCAGATGCTGGACTTCTACACCTGCACGGAGTGCGGCCGCTGCGAGATCAACTGCCCTGCCTTCCTTACCGGCAAGGCGCTCTCTCCCAAGAAGATCATGCACGACCTGCGCCGGACCACCCAGATCCACGTAGTCCCGGCTTTCTCCCCCCATAAGTTCGGCTCCATCCCCCTCGATGGGGAGGTGAACGAGACCATCGAGCACGTCGGCTTCGACCCCGTCTGGGACTGCGTCACCTGCGGCGCCTGCCAGGAGCAGTGCCCCGTCTTCATCGAGCACATCTCCGAGATCATGGAGATGCGCCGCTTCCTGGTCATGAACGAGGCCAACATGCCGGAGCTGGCTCAGGCTACCCTCATGCAGCTCGAGCAGCGCGGACACCCGTGGCGCGGCACAGTCCTTACCCGCACCTCCTGGATGGAGGACATGGGCGTGGAGGTGCCCCTTTTCACCGGCGAGCAGGAGTACCTCTACTGGGTGGGCTGCTCCGGCGCCCTGGTGGAGCGTAACATACCCGTCACTCAGGCCGTGGCCCGACTCCTCATGGAGGCGGGGGTCAGCTTCGGCGTGCTGGGCGAAGAGGAGACCTGCTCCGGCGACCCGGCCCGCCGCCTCGGCAACGAGTACCTGTTCCAGCTCCAGGCGCAGCAGACCATCGAGATCCTCAACTCCAAGGGGGTGAAGAAAGTCATCACCAACTGCCCCCACTGCTTCAACACCTTCAAGAACGAGTACCCCCAGTTGGACGGCCACTACGAGGTGATCCACCACTCGGAGCTCCTGGCCCAACTGGTCCGGGAGGGCCGCCTGCGGCCAAAGGATGGCCTGGCCCAGAAGGTGACCTACCACGACTCCTGTTACCTGGGCCGCCACAACGGGATACTTGAGGCGCCGCGGGAGGTCCTCTCCAGCCTGCCGGGAGTTGAGCTGGTGGAGATGCCCCGCAGCCGCCGCACGGGCTTCTGCTGCGGCGCCGGTGGGTCGCACATGTGGTTGGAGGAGTCCAAGGGCAAGCGCATCAACAACGAGCGCGCCGAAGAGGCGCAGGCCACCGGCGCCCAGGTGGTGGCCACGGCCTGCCCCTTCTGTATCCAGATGTTCGATGACGGCATTCCAGCCGTAGAGCCCGACGAGACGAAGCGTATGCGCGTCCTCGACGTGGCTGAGCTCCTTGAGGCGGCGACGGTCCCCGCCGCTGCTGCCCGCCAGCAAGAGCTTGCCCGTCCCCAGGTCGCGCCTAAGGAGGGAGAAGGCAGCTAGGTAAGCTATGGTCCGCCACTGGCGGACCGCTAGGGGGAGCGTGAGGTTCGCCCAAGAGCCCTTCTTCCAGTAACCCTGTCAAGCCCTGTAGTCATCTCTAATGCCAAAGGCAGGAGGTAAAGCATGCCGTTAAACATGATCGTGTGCGTCAAACAGGTACCAGACCCGGAGACGCCCCCATCGAGCTTTCGGGTCGACGAGGCCACCAAGAAGGTGGTTCCAGCGGCCGGCGTCCAGCCGGTCATCAGCCAGTTCGATGCCATCGCCGCCGAGGCCGCACTCCGCATCCGCGATGCCGCTGGTGAGGGTAAGATCACCATCATCAGCATGGGGCCCGCCGGCGCCCGCGACGTCATCAAGCACGGCCTGGCGATGGGCGCTGACGAGGGAGTCCTGCTGTCCGACCCCGCCTTCGATGACGGGGACAGCTACACCACCGCCCTGGCGATCACCACCGCCATCAAGAAGCTAGGTGATTTCGACATCATCTTCTGCGGTCGCCAGGCTGTGGACTGGGACATGGGCGTTACCGGCTCCGCCATGGCCGAGATGCTGGGGCTGCCCACGGCCACCCTGGCCAAGGACGTCCAGCACAAGGACGGCAAGCTGGTCGTGGAGCGCGTTGTCGCCGACGGCACCGAGACGGTGGAGGTGCCCGTCCCCTGCTTGGTTACGGTCAGCAACGAGATGGGAGAGCCCCGCTACCCCAAGCTCCAGCAGATCATGGCCGCCGCCCGCAAGCAGGTCACTGTGTGGTCTGCCTCGGACCTCGGACTGGACGCCAGCCAGGTGGGAAAGCAGGGTGTTCGCCTCAACCTGGAGCGCCTGTTCATCCCTGTCGTGGAGGGCAAGTGCGAATTCGTCGAAGGGGAAACACCCGAGGAGGCCGCCAATGCCCTCGCCCAGAAGCTGCGCGAGGCCAAGCTGGTCTAGACTGCGCTGACTTACTCCCCAGAAGGAGAACGAAGAATGGCTAACGAAAACGGAGTCCTCATCGTCGCCGAGACCGCTGACGGAACCCTGGCCCCCATCACTGCCGAGCTGCTGGCAGCCGCTCGCCGTCTCGGCGGCAGCCTGGGCCAGCCCGCCTGCGCCGCCCTGGTCGGTTCCGGTGTCGCCGGCCTGGCCCAAGAGGCCATTGCCTTCGGCGCCGACAAGGTGTTCGTCGCCGACGACGCCCAGCTCGCCCAGTACACCACCGATGCCTACGTAGCCGCCCTGGAGCAGGTCTGCCGCCAGGCCAATCCGGCCGCCCTCCTCCTGGGCCAGACCGATGTCGGCCGCGACCTGGCGCCAAGCCTGGCCTTCCGCCTGGGCACCACCGTCGCCATGGACTGCGTCGAGCTGGATGTCCAAGACGGCAAGGTGGCCATGACCCGGCCCTGCTACGGCGGCGCCGCTCGCGCCGTCCATACCAGCAAGACCATGCCCCAGATGGCCACCGTGCGGCCCAAGTCCAACGAACCCCTGCCTAAGGACACCTCCCGCAAGGGCGAAGTGGCCACGGTCAGCGTGTCGCTGGACCCCTCCGCGATGCGCATCAAGCTCTTGGAGAAGAAGCAGGCGGAGGCGGTGGGCATCCGCCTGGAGGATGCCGAGGTCGTCGTCTGTGGAGGCCGCGGCATCGGCGGGGCGGAAGGCTTCCAGACCCTGGATGCGCTGGCCAGCGTTCTGGGCGGCGCCGTGGGCGTCACCCGCGCTGTCTGCGACATGAACTGGCGCCCTGTGTCAGAGCAGATCG
>Ga0315296_10000532_pt1 | contig 34902 bp, 40 predicted proteins | sample YL17G14_18_MG_FD_203921 | JGI IMG/M metagenome (GOLD analysis project Ga0315296, IMG submission 203921) | Sediment microbial communities from Yellowstone Lake, YNP, Wyoming, USA - YL17G14_18 | ecosystem: Environmental > Aquatic > Freshwater > Lake > Sediment | place: USA: Wyoming | collected... | reverse complement strand
AAGCTGTGCTGAGATGCAGATACAACATGGCGCCGTTCTCCGTAAGTGAGAGGAAGAGGCCGGGGCCGGACCGAAGAAGCGTTGAGATAAGCAAGGTCATAAGGGAGGCGCTTGAGAGAGTGGTTTTCTTAAACTACTTCCCGACGAGCGGGATCGACGTCTTCATGGAAGTGCTCCAGGCTGACGCAGGGACAAGGTGCGCTGCGCTGACCGCAGCGTCCGTGGCACTCGCAGATGCGGGCATACCGATGAGGGACCTGGTGGCTGGATGCGCTGCAGGGAAGGTCGACAATGAAATCGTCCTTGACATGATGCAGGACGAGGACAACTTCGGGCAGGGCGACCTGCCTATGGGCTACATACCGGCAAAGGACGAGATAGTCCTTCTACAGCTGGACGGCGACTTCACCAAGGAGGAGCTGGAGAAGGCCAAGTCGTTGGCGATAGAGGGCTGCAAGCAGGTTTATGAGCTGCAGAAAGAGGCCCTGAAGAAGAAGTACCAGGTGAAGTAAGGAGGAAATCAAGATGAACATAGACAGAGAGCTCAAAAGGCATTTCATAGGCCGCTTGGTAGAAAACGGAAGGCGGATAGACGGGAGAGGTTTCGACGACTTGAGGGAAATCTACCTGGAGACGAACATGATAAAAGACAAGGCCGAGGGCAGCGCTTTGGTGAAACTGGGAAACAGCGAGGTGTTGTGCGGCATAAAGGTGGAGATCGGCGAGCCGTTCCCCGACAAGCCAGAGGACGGAGTAATGATGACTGGCGCGGAACTGGTCCCGATAGCCGCTCCCGACTTTGAAACCGGGAGGCCTGGCGAGGACGCAGTCGAGCTAGCAAGGGTCGTAGACAGGGGCATAAGGGAATCGAAGATGATAGACCTTGAAAAACTTGTCATAACACCTGGCGAAAAAGTGTGGATAGTCTACATAGACCTGCACGTGCTGAACCATGACGGGAATTTGATAGACGCTTCGACGCTTGCAGCTGTCAGCGCCCTGAAGAACTCATGGGTTCCGAAGTATGAGGATGAGAAGGTAGTCAGGGAGAAGTCGATGGAACTGCCGATTAAGAAGCTGCCGATCTCTTTCACATACGCGAAAATCGGCAAGGGCATAGTCCTCGATCCGATACTCGATGAGGAGTTCGCGATGGACAGCAGGCTGACCGTCACGACCACTGACAAGGGCATACACGCGATGCAGAAGGGCGGCAACGGCATGTTCAAGCCTGAGGAGATATCGATGATGGTGGACAAGTCTTTTTCGCACTACGGCAAAGTCAAGAAACTGATAAAATGACTGAGAAAAACTTCAGCGGAAAATACGGGCCGCGCTACGGCCGCAAGATCCGCGCGCGGGTGTCCGAAGTTGAGGAGAAGCAGAGAGCGAAGCAGGAGTGCCCCAAATGCGGCACCACTGCTAAGAGGCTAGGTCCAGGGATATATGAGTGCCCGAAGTGCGGCAAGTTCACTGGTGGTGCTTATCACATATAAAAATGGGCGAATACATCTGTCAGAAATGCGGAAAGGTGGTGGATAACATCTCAAAGGTTGTCTGCCCCTATTGCAGCGGGCGCATACTGGTGAAGAGGGCCAGTGGAAAGGTCAAGGAAATGCCTGCCGAGTAGGCATGGACCCATCTCATACAGTCAGAGCGGAGGCTAGGATCCTCATGGGCAGCAACGGCGAGGTGGAGATCCCGAAAAGGGCAATGTCAGTTGACAAAAAACCGGGATCCAAGAGTTCGGTTTCTGCGACTACCGACAACGACACACTGGTCCTTAAATTCACGGCAATGGACTCAAGCTCGTTGCGCGCCGTGATGAACTCATCGCTGAGAGAAGTCAAGATAGCGAACGATATGTTTTTGTAAAATGGAAAAGACCTCGAACATATCCGGCTTTTACAAACTCTCGCCTGCGGAGCGGCTGAAGATGGTGAAGGAATTCGCCGAGCTCACCGAAGACGAGGCAAAGGTATTGTCCAACACAGGCGGCCTGGGGATGGACACGGCCAACATGATGATAGAGAACGTGATAGGCGTTGTAGGGTTGCCGCTCGGGATTGCGACGAACTTCAAGATAAACGACAAGGACTATTTGGTGCCGATGGCCATTGAAGAGACGTCCGTAGTCGCTGCCGCTTCAAACGCCGCCAAGATGGCCCGGCTCAAGGGAGGCTTCCACACGGACAGCACTGAGCCTGTAATGATAGGGCAGATACAGATAGTCGACGTCCCAAAGCCGAACGAGGCCAAAGACAAGATCCTTAAGAATAAAGAGAAGATACTGGCTATTGCAAGAGAGCAGGACTCGGTCCTTGTGAAATTTGGCGGCGGGCCGAAGGACCTCAACGTGAAGATACTGGACACGGACGAAGGCCCGATGCTGCGCGTGCACTTGCTGGTCGACGTCCGCGACGCTATGGGAGCCAATGCCGTCAACACGATGTCAGAGGCGATAGCCCCACTGCTGGAAGAGCTGAGTGGCGGAAGGGCTCTCCTTAAGATAATATCCAACCTGGCTGTCAACCGTCTCGCGCGCGCAAGGGCGGTCTTTGCGAAAGAGGCGATTGGCGGGGAAGACGTGGTCGACGACGTGATCAAGGCATACCTTTTTGCAAAAAACGACATCTATCGCTGTTCGACGCACAACAAGGGTATCATGAACGGCATAATTGCAGTGGCGATTGCAACTGGGCAGGACCACAGGGCAATAGAGGCCGGCGCTCATGCATATGCAGCGATGGAGTACTACAAGCCGCTGACAAGATACTCAAAGAGCAAGGAAGGCGACCTTGTAGGCGAGATAGAGCTGCCGCTGGCCGTCGGGACCATAGGCGGCGCGACCAAAGTCCACCCGGCCTTCAAGATATGTCAAAAAATCCTGGGCGTGAAGGACTCTAGAGAGATGGCAGGGATAATGGCTGCAGTAGGACTGGCCCAGAACTTCGCCGCATTGCGGGCGCTTTCTACTGAAGGGATCCAGAAGGGTCACATGTCGCTGCACGCGCGCAACATAGCGATAATGGCGGGAGCGACAGGCGAAAAGATAGACAAGGTCGCTAACCAGATGGCCAAGGAAGGGAAAGTCAGGATGTCGCGCGCACAGGAATTACTTAGCAAGCTTTGATTCTCTATTTACTATCCTAGCCCAGCTTAGCCTCGGAGTTGTTGCCTTTTCCTCGACAGCAAAAGACGCAGCAGCGCTTGCCAGTTTTGCAGACTCCACAAGGCCGTGGCCTTTCATGAGAGCCGCTATCAGGGTTCCCGTGTAGGTGTCGCCAGCGCCGAAAGGCGATTTCGTCTTCACCCTATAAGCAGGTACCATTATTACTGCGCTGCTTGCATAAACCTCGGAACCCTGCCTGCCCCTTGTGATTATTATGACCCTCCCCTCCGAATCGCTCTTCTTGACCCCAAGATACTTTGCCTCATTGAAGCTGAGTATCAGATAATCGCTCGCATCCACCAGGCTTTTGATGAGCTTGTCCTTGGGATTGTAGTGGAACAGGTCATAGCCCGGGTTGAAGCTTATTGTCTTCCCACTTTTGACCGCTTCCTTAACAATCTGCGCGAAACGTGGGGCAATCCCGGCAAAATGCACCCAGTCTGCAGATCTCACGGCCTTTTTGGCTTTCTCAACATCGATGTCATGATACGGCCCCCTGTAGAAGCATATGCGCTCGCCCTTGCCGTCGTAGAATAAGAAGCATCGGGTGCTAGGTTTCTTACCCTTCGTCAAATCGAGGGCCAGATTCTTCCTGCTTTTGATTTTCGGGAAATCACTGCCGACAGCGGAGACCAGCCTCGTCTTCACGCCAAGCTGCGCGCAGGCAGTTGCGGTGTTGTAGGCCATGCCACCTAGATTCTCGCTGTATTCCAGCACCTGCGTATAGCGGGAATCGACGTCTTTTACCTTCAAAAGATAGTCTAGGGCTATGCCTCCAATTATGACAAGATTAGCCACATATTTATAACGGGTTTGACAAGAAAAAGCGCCTACATGAAAGAGCCCATGATTGTGTATACAACGACCGAATATGCGCTTATCCGCGCGAGGACCTTGGTATTCCCCGTTGCGCATACACTAATCGCGGCAAATCCTACCCACATTGGCATCAAAAAGGTTAAGCCTGACGAGCCATTTGTGGAAAGTATGTGGACAAGAAACCCTAAGCCAGAGCACACTATGATGATTGTGAACATGGAGAACCACATATAAAGGTCTCTGTTCGCCTCATTTTCCCTGATATCCTTGTTGCTATATATCGCAAAGAAGAGGAAGAGTCCGATTATGACTAGCAGTGGGTCCATACTACATGAACGATCCCATTATTAAGAAAATGAAGACGGATGCCAGCGCTATGACAGCGAATATGTGTGAGTAACCCTTACTCATGGTGCTTATTGTGACAAACCCTATGAATATCGGTAACAGGAAAGCATAGTTTGGGTGGCTAACAGACGGACTCATCAGCAAGAAACCCAACCCACATAGTACTATGAAGATAACGTTTACAGCGAACCACGTGTAGATCTCAGTGTCTTCGCCCTCCTTGTCCTTCTCCCGGATATCCTTGTTGCTATATACCGCAAAGAACAGAAAGAGTCCGATTATGACTATCAGCGGCTCCATATTACACGAAGGATATATGGAACAACAGGCCTATGGTGAGTAATATTGAGATTAGTTGCGCGTTCCCCTTTGTGTAGAAGCTGAACAGACCAAAAAGCAGCATCAATCCGGGCATCAGGCTCTCAGTGAGCCTGCCGAAGCCGAGGAAGCCCAGACCCCAGAAGGTGAATATCAGGGCCACTACGCCGTAGGCTAACTTCCACTTCTCCTCCTTCGTCACTGCTGAAACCACCATCAGGACGAAGCCTATGAATATCCCCCAAAAGACAGGCATTGCCATATTAATCTGTTACCACTATCTAGTGGCTACAAATATAAAAACCTTAGGCTATTGCGCTGAACAGCACGAATAGCGCCAAGGCGCCGAAAATGACCTGGGTCAGCCCCTTTGAACACAGGGTCCCAACGGCGGTCAGGCCGAAGATTAGCGGCAGCGCGCTTATCTGGATAGAATAAATCCCAGAGAACATCGCGAGCGACCAGAGCAAGAGAACAAGGCCGGCTATCGCATATCCCGTCTTGAACTGGGACTTCTTCTGTTTGTCCGCCCGACTCAGCACGTAGACCCCCATTACGAGGACCACCAAGGCGATTACGTTGAAAGCCATCGGTCTTATTAAGGTGGAAAAATATTTAAATAGTTTTTCTGGCTCACAGAGCAATTTAAATAATCGGTTAGTGTAAAATCCCTGTGGATCCTGGGGGTGAATCCGTCTCGCTTGCGAACTATGCCAGTGAGGTAGAGGCTGAGACGGTTGTGACGGTTAAGGAGACCAAGCAGGTCAAGCCCTCCGAGACCGACAAGGACGCGCACAAGAAGATAATGGACGCGTTCATCGAGTCAGGCCTGCTATTGAGCGGCAGGGCTGTCGAGATAATACACGAGCGCAAACTGAACTCGACCAAGATAATACACCTCGCCAAAGAGAAGGGCATGTTCCTTGTCACAAAGGAGTTTATAGAAGAGTTCTTCCCCGAGCCGAAGACGGAAGAGTTCTCATTCGTAGTCAAGCGCGGAAAGCCCGCAGCTGCCTCGCAGATAGAAGCGCGCCTGGAGATAGACAAGGAGAAGGACGTCACTGGCAATTCCACCTCAGAGGGAAAGGTGGAGAACTTCATAGAGCTCTTCAGGGACAGGTACAAGCGGCTGAAGGGCGTGCTCATGAACCGTGCAAACATGCGCGATTCTGTGGACATAGAGAATGTGAAGAAGTACCAGGGCCAGGAGGTCAAGCTCATTGGCATGATACGCGAGATTCGTAGGTCGAAGAACAACAACCTGATAATAACTCTAGAAGATCCGACAGGTTCTGCCATAGTCGTGGACAAGACGGAGTCTGCCAACAAGCCCTTGCTGGTAACCGACGAGGTCATAGGCGTTGTCGGGACCGTGAGGAATGATTTAATCATCGCAAAGGAGATAATCGAGCCCGATGTCCCGGTGGCAAAGGAGCAGCTGGAATGCGAAGACCCGATATCAATAGCTTTCCTATCAGACATCCACATTGGCTCGCTGCTTTTTAAGGAGCGCGAATTCCAGAAGTTCCTGGACTGGCTGAACCTCGGCGGCAGCACCAACCGCAGGGAGGTTGCGGAGTCGATAAAGTACCTCTTCATCGCCGGCGACCTTGTGGACGGCATAGGCATATATCCTGGCCAGGAGAGCGAGCTGTCAATACCAGACATATACAAGCAGTACGACTATCTTGCGAAGTTGCTCGAGCAGATTCCGACTTACATAGAGGTCATAATAGCTGCGGGCAACCACGACGCTGTCCGGAGGTGCGAGCCGCAGCCGTCACTTGCTGAGTTCTTGGAACCGCTCAAGGAGAAGCCGAACTTCCACCTTGTCGGCAACCCAGCCAGGGTCAAGGCACACGGCCTTGACGTCCTCATGTACCATGGTACTTCGATGGATGCGCTCATATCCTCGCTTTCCGGTCTGTCATACGCACAGCCGGAGAAGGCGCAGATTGAGTATCTAAAGAAGAGACACCTCTCGCCGATATACGGGACAAAGGAACAGCTTGCACCAGAGGAGAAGGATTACATGGCGATAGATTTCGTGCCAGACGTCTTCCATTGCGGGCATGTGCACAAGAACGGCTATGCGAATTACAGGGGTGTGAAGGTCGTGAACTCGGGGACATGGCAGGCCCAGACCGATTTCCAGCAGCAGCAGGGCCACATACCTACTCCCTGCCAGTTGCCGATACTGGACTTGCTCTCTATGCAGATGCGAGTGATAAACTTTGCTTAGAATCCCTAACAAGCGTTCAGGATATTATGCCTGTACCTCTTGAGCATCGGACTCATTTTCCTTTCGGGCGGTTTCGCTTTTGCTAGCCTTTCTTTTATCTCCGCATCGCTGAGCTTGACATTGAGCTTCCTTGCAGGGATGTTGACCTCTATGATGTCCCCGTCTTTGACAGCAGCCAGCGGCCCGCCGACAAAAGCTTCAGGCTCTATGTGGCCGACGCAGGGCCCTCTAGTTCCTCCAGAGAACCTGCCGTCCGTCAGGATCGCTACTTTCTTTAGCCCCGCGCCCATTACTGCAGACGTGGGTGTCAGCATCTCTGGCATCCCCGGTGCCCCTGCAGGACCCAGGTATCTAAGGACAATGACATCACCCTCCTTTATTTTCTTTTCAGCAATAGCCTTCATGACCGTATCCTCATTATCAAAGACCCTTGCAGGGCCTGAAAGGACCATCGCCTCCGGGTCGACTGCTGTTTGTTTCACGACCGAGGCTTTCGCTAGGTTTCCTTTAAGGACTGCGATGCCGCCCTCTTTGTAGAACGGTCTGTCTAGCGGTCTGATGACCTCATCGTTAAGTACCTTTGCTCCTTTCGCAATATCGACAATGTCCAGGCCGTTGACTGTCGCTGAGCTCTTCAGTCGGTCCTTTAGCCGGTTCAAGACAGCAGGTATCCCGCCCGCGTTGTCTAAGTCCTCCATGACGTATGGCCCCGAAGGCCTGATGTGGCAGATGTTCGGCGTCTTCCTTGCCATCTCATCGAACTGGTCTAAGGAAAGTTCTATGCCGCACTCCTTGGCGATGGCCGGCAGGTGCAGCGCAGTATTAGTACTACCGCCAATAGCCATGTCAACCATGATGGCGTTGTAGAACGCGTTTTTAGTCATTATCTGCCTTGGCGTAAGGTTCTTTTTGACCAATTCGACTATCCTCTTCCCGCTCTCATAGGCCTGCTTCATCTTCTCAGGAGAAATAGCGAGTGTCGTGGCGCAGTCCGTGACCGACATGCCCAGGGTCTCTGTCATGCAAGCCATAGAGTTGGCCGTGAACAGGCCTGCACATGAGCCGGCTCCCGGGCAAGCACAACATTCAACTTCAAGCATTTCCTTTTCAGTAGCTTTGCCTACTCTGACTTTACCCACCTCCTCAAATACAGAGATAACATCTAAGCTCTCCTTTCCCATGTGGCCTGCTTTCATTGGGCCACCTGTTAGTATGATTGCTGGAAGGTCTAATCTACCTGCGGCCATCAACATACCGGGAGTGATTTTATCACAATTCGTTACGCCCACCCAACCGTCTAAGGAGTGCGATAACATCATAATCTCGACGTTGTCTGCGATATGTTCTCTAGAGGGCAAGGAGAGCCTCATCTCCACCCCCATACTTTCACCATCGCACACGCCCGGCACTCCCCATTCAAATGGAACACCACCGGCATCTAATACCCCTCGCTTTACTTCTTGCACGAGTTTGTTGAGGTGGATGTGGCCAGGAACTATCGTGTTATAAGAGTTGGCTATGCCTATCCATGGCTTGCCTAATCTAAAATCATCGTCTTTTAGACCTACTGCCCTGAACAAGGCTCTATGCGGTGCTGTTTCAACGCCGCGTTTTATCCTATCGCTTTTCATATTGAGGACTCCTATTTTTCTTTTAACCAAATAAAAAGGTTGGACCTATACATCTAAACTTGTAATGTAATCCTTAATAACTCCAAACTCTATTTTTTATTACAGCCTCCTTAAACTATCGCAAAATGGCTGCAAAGATAACAAAGCACATGCTGCTCGGCGATGTGGCGATGCAGTACCCTGAGAGCGGAGAAATATTCTTCAAATACGGCCTGCACTGTGTAGGATGCCATGTGGCGATGTTCGAGACGATCGAGCAGGGGGCTTTGGCGCACGGCCTTACCCAAAAAGATGTCGACAAGCTTGTGCAGGATCTCAACGATGCAATTTCAAAAACTGAAAAGAAGAAATAAAATGGCTCTATTCGACGACATACGGTCCGGAAATGTCTACAAGATGTACATAGGCGGCAAGTGGGTGCCGTCCTCGACTGGCCAGACGCAGGATGTCATGACGCCGATTGACGGCTCCGTGATTGCGAAAATCCCCCGTGCGAATGTCAAAGACGCAGAGGTTGCGATAGGTGCTGCCTATGCGAGCAGGTCAAAAATCGCGAAGATGGCGGCCGTCGACAGAGCCAAGATACTGGCCAAGATAGGGGATTTAATATATGCGAATATTAACGAATTGGTCGACATCATCACCCTTGACGCCGGCAAACCCAAGAGCGTCTCCAAGGGCGAGGTTGAGGCGACGGCCGAGAGGTTCAAATACGCTGCCGAGGAAGCCAAGCAGATAAAGGGCGAGTCGATGCTCGGCGACAGTGTCCCATGGGGTAAGGAAAAAATCGGCATGGTAATGCGGCAGCCGCTCGGCGTGGTCCTGGCGATCTCCCCGTTCAACTACCCGCTGTTCATAGCCTCCGCGAAGATAGCCCCCGCATTGGCTGCGGGCAACTCGGTAGTGTGCAAGCCTGCGAGCGACGACCCGCTGGCGCTGTTATACCTAGCCAGAATACTGCAGGAAGCAGGCGTCCCTGAGGGTGTTTTCAATGTTGTCACAGGGAGCGGCGGCGAGATTGGCGACTTCTTGGCTGCCAGCGACAGGATAAGCATGATCTCCTTCACAGGAAGCTCATCTGTCGGCAGGAGGATAGCGGAGATAGCTATCTTCCAGAAGCTGCATCTCGAGCTCGGCGGAAAGTCCCCGGCCCTTGTCCTTGCCGATGCGGACCTTGATGTCGCGGCCAAGCAGTGCATATCAGGCGCCCTCAAATACTCCGGCCAGCGGTGCGACGCGATCAGCAGGATCCTTGTGGAGAAGGCTGTGGCTGACAAGTTTGTCGAGAAGTTGGTCGCTGAGGCGAGAACCTGGAAGATGGGCGACCCAAGGGATGAGTCGGTGTCGATAGGCCCGCTGATAAACCAGAAGGCGGTGGATAAAGTGGACGAGCTGGTCAAAGAGGCCGGCAAGAGGGGCGCAAGGATCCTGCTAGGTGGCAGGAAGGGGAAAGGACTTTACTACGAGCCAACCGTACTTGACTACGTCACAACCGATATGCGCATAGCATGGGAAGAGACGTTCGGTCCTGTCGCAGCGATAATGAGGGTAAATGATTACGAGGAAGCCATCGCAATATCAAACCAGTCGCGGTACGGGCTCGACGCGTCCGTATTCACCCAAGACGTTGACAAGGCTCTCGACGCAGGCATGAGGCTGGAGGATGGCACAGTCAACATAAACGCAGCGCCAGCACACGGCCTAGGAAACTTCCCGTTCGGCGGCGACAAGGAATCGGGTATGGACAGAGAAGGGATAAAATTCTCGGTCGACGAGATGACGAAGATCCACACGATAATCTTCAACCCGAAGAAGAGATAATCTAAGCTGCGTCTCTGCCCATTAGTTGTACTATCCAGGAGGGTCTGTCCAATATTGCGCGCAGTCCCGTGTCTATTGCGACAAAGAGCAGGAAGGTGACAAGGACTGTGTTGACAACGTCGCCGTAGGCCGTGTAATAGACTCCGCCCAGCAGGATGCCGCATATCAGCGAGACAATAAATATGTACATGCCGATTATAACGGCTTTTTGAATAAAAACCCACCAATTGGCGAGCGTTTCTTCCCTTAAACTCTTGCCAGTCTGAAAATGCTTTTAAAACACTGCTCTCCAAATATACTCATAAAAAATAAACATTGATTCCTATGCAAAAGATTCCTGACGAACTGAAAAACAAGCTAGCTCAGTTCCAGACGCTGCAGCAGCAGCTGCAGATGGTTGCTGTCCAAAAGCAGCAGCTAATACTGGAAAAGAGCGATGCGGAAGAGGCTGAGAAGGAGCTCGCAGCCTCTACGGGAGACGTCTACAAGTCAGTCGGACCCATACTCATAAAGTCCGAAAAGGCGTCGCTGAAGAAAGAACTAAAGGATGCCATAACATCGGCCGATGGCCGCATCTCGCTACTAGACAAGCAGGAGCAGAAGCTAGCCCTGAAGGCTCAGGAGCTGCAGAAGGACCTGCAGTCCGGTTTCAAAGGCCTTCAGTAGGCTTGATGACCCTCTTGGGAGATGTGGCAGCATCGGGCGGTCAAATAGCAATACTGTCACATCTCAATGCGGACCCTGATGCGATCGGCTCTAGCATAGCCGTCTATGAGTTCCTGCAGTCAAAAGGCTTGAACCCTAGGATGGTTGCTGCAGGCGGCATCAACGCCCTTGCCAGGAACCTGGTGAAAAAGCTGAACTACAAGGTAGAGATAAATCCGGACATAAACGGCGCCGATTCGATCATAATCCTGGACAGCTCTTCTTTCTCCCAGCTTTTGCCGATAGACCTGCAGAGCTTCCCCGGCAAGATCTATATAATAGACCATCACATACCGGAGGAGGAGCTGAAGGCCAGGATCACAAAGGGCGTCTTGAATGAGAACATAACGTCCACTTCCGAGATTGTCTACGAGATGCTGAAGGAAGAGGGCTTTGAGTTCTCGAAGAACGTCTGCCTTGCGCTGATAACCGGCATAGTGACCGACACAGCGCACCTGCAGTTCGCCCGGCCTGAGACCCTGCGGATAGTGGCTGAATTGCTGGAGGCTTCCGGCCTGGACTATCCTGAGGTCCTGAATTTCATCACAATACCTACCGAGCCTTCAAGGAAGATAGCCCATTTGAAAGCTGCTTCGCGTTTGGAGCTGCAGAAGCTCGATGAGTGGATAGTCGCTTTATCACACGTCAGCTCCTTTGAAGCCAGCGCTGCGCGCTCTTTGGTGAAAATAGGCGCGGACGTGGCGTTTGTCTGCTCTATCGAGAAGGGTGAGGTTCGCGTCAGCGTTAGGGCCAGCAATGCGTTTGTCAAGAAGACAAGGCTGAACTTCGCGAAGGATTATGCGCCTGAGCTGGTCAAGATACTGAACGGTTCTGGCGGGGGACACATAGCCGCAATCAGCGTCAACGGCGAGTTCAGCGGCAGCGAAAAAGAGGTCCTGGAGCTTTGCTTTGCCTTGTTGGTCAGGTTGGTGAAAGAGAAAAGTCAGCCCTAACGTTTTTTACCATACTTTTTTCTCAATTCATTTAGCAACCTGCCCAATTGATCATCCAAATCTCGAGCATCCTCTGGCGATTTTGTACGCGCCATCCTGCCGAGAAGGTCTCTCATCTTAACCCATCCCAGATGCTGTTCAAGTCCCTTGGCAGGAAGCTTTATTCCCTCCTGCTCTAGCAGGTGCCACGCCTGGGCCCTTATGGGATCATAGTCCTTTGGGAGCGGCTTGCCTGATAATGTCCTAACAATATTGAAGCGGATTCTTGGCTTTCTGTCGCTACCGCTTCGCTTGCCTTCTGGAAATATTTCTGGATTCATCAGAAGTTATTGAGAGCAAAACTTTTTTGGCCTTTGGCCATCCCCCTATTATCTCTGTCATTATCTCACGCCTCCTCTCCGGGACTGCGGTTAGTAGCTCGCCTGAAAGAAGCCACAGCTTCGTCATCCTGGCGTGTCTAGTCAATTCTCGCCCTCCTTTGGGAATGCGCGTAATCTCAATCGGGGGCTCTACATAGACGCCTCGCCTAGACAATTGGGCACCTAGCGATTCTGAAGGTAAAAAGTTTGCCCTTAGCCTTCCTTCCAACACCCTTTCAAAACTTCGTGGAAGTTTTATTGGCCTTTGTCGGCCTGAGGACCTTCGAGGAGTTCTCATATCACATTTTTAACGGAAAGGGAAGAAAAAAGGAATAAATGTCTGCCTTTAGATATTAGGAGTATTTAGGCCCTCACCTAGAAAGAGGTCCTTGAGCTTTGTTGGTCAAATTGGTGAAGGAAAAAAATTCTATGCTTTGACTCTTACAAATTCGACATTTGGGAGACCTTCAAATTCTTTATCTCCCGTAAGGAAGGATAACTCTAATCTTTTTGCTAGGATATAACCAAGGCAATCAATATAAGAGAAACTCTTCTCTTTCCTCGCGTATCTGAATTTCACTGCTTCGTAGCAGTCCGTTTGGGAGAAGCTTATGCATAGTGGCAAAAACGCGGCAATGGAATCCTTTATGTCCGATTCTTTCTCCCTGTTTTTATGTAAATAATACTGGACTTCCATCAGGTTAAGTAGTGTTGTTGCGCCCTCGCTGATTTTGAATCTCTGGTATTTCTCGTTACCCTCCAATATCGCTATTATCGCATAGCTGTCAAAGAAGTATCTAATCCCCCCATGCATCTTTTCTCTCCTTCATAAAATCATCCAGATCCTTTGCAGTCCAATGCCCACTGAATCTGCCCCGTATACGCTCGTCAATCATTGGAGAAATCGTAACCCTTACCTTTTGACCAGTCTTAAGTTTGCTTTTTTCAAGCATTTCTGCAGGTATCAAGAGGCCGACCGAATTGCCGACCTTCCTTGTAGTCGCGCTGAAGCTTTCCATGTTATAATTAGTTATAACATATACAAAAATACCTATTCCTTAAACCATCGTAAGAAAAACGTATTTATATCCCCACCTTCAAAATAACCGCGTTAAGATGGCACAGTATCACGGAAGGAAAACAAAACTGGGGCACATGAAGAAGAAAAAGAGCGACCTTGGTTCTGACCCGAGGAAGCCGAAATTCGACGAGGTCCACGACGTTGAGGTGAGGACCAAAGTCAAGATGCTGGGCGGCAAGGAGAAAATTGCCGCAGTCAAAGTCAAGTTTGCGAATGTCTCGATGCCTGATGGAAAGACAAAGAAGGTCCAGATAAAGATGGTGGAGGACAACCCCGCCAACAAGGACTTCAGACGTGAGAACGTCGTCTCGCTTGGCGGCACGCTCGACACGGAGATCGGCAAGGTCAAGATAACGTCGAGGCCGGGCCAGGACGGCGTTGTCAACGCGATACTACTTAAGTAATCCATTTTTCTCTTTTGTACCCGCAATCTCTGTCTCAATATGCTTTCTTCGATAATAGCTCCAGGCAAAGTGCTTCTGCACATGGGGTGCGACAACTGCGGAAGGGACGAGGCCTACCTAGCCGTGAATGTGCTGAAGAAGCTCGGCGTGAAGGTCGAGGTAAAGGACTTCCACTGCGGCTGTGACTTCTTCGGCGTCGATGAAGAGACGATAAAGGAACTTGCCAGGGAGAACGAGGGCATCCTGGGCGGCGCTCAGACGGTCATAGTCGGCTGCGGCCGCTGCTACCACGTGATGAAAAAGTATTACAAGGTCAAGGCAAAGCACATAGCGGTGGTCATCCTCGAAAGGCTGCACGAAATGAACCACAAATTTGCCGGCCAGGGCGATGTCCTCTATCACGACCCCTGCTTTCTGTCAAGGTACCACCATATAGTCGACAGCCCGCGGGATATCCTGAAGATACTCGGCTACAGCATCAGGGAGTTCAAGAACAATAAGGAAAAAACCGATTGCTGCGGGGACTACTCGCCCATACAAGCCCTGCGCGAGCGCGGCGCCGAGATACGGCTGGCGCAGGCACCGAAGGGCGCTCTCCTGACCTCTATCTGCCCGAAATGCACGCGCAACTTCTCTGATTTTAATAAGCCGAACAGCAAAATCACCGTCAAGCCGTTCCTCGAGATCGTGGACCAGGCTTTGAACATCAAGATTCCGACGAAACTCTGATCATGCTAAAACAAAATGAAAGACACAATAAAGACTCCTGAGAGCAAGTTTATCAAGGTCGAGTGCAAGGGGTGCGGCAACACCCAGGTCATCTTCGACCGCAGTACGACAAAGGTCAAGTGCATTGTCTGCGATGCCGTCCTCGCTGAACCGAGGGGTGGCAAGGCTGACATAAAGGTTCCGGTCAGCAGAACCTTCTGATCATGGAAAAGTACCCTACCAGGGGAGAGCTAGTAATAGTGACTGTGGAGAGCGTCGGTTCGCAGGGTGCTTTCGTGCGCCTTGACGAGTATGGCGGGAAACAGGGCATAGTCAGCATCAGGGAGTTCTCCCCAAAGTGGGTCAAGAACCCGCGCGACTACCTCAAAGAGGGCCAGAAATCCGTGCTGAAAGTCTTGCGCGTCAACGTGGAGCGGGGGCATATCGACTTGAGTCTTAAGGAAGTCAACGAGAACGAGAAAAGGAACAAGCTGAAGGAATTCAAGCTTGAGATAAGGGTCGGTAAGCTGATGACCCACCTCGCGGATTTGCTCAAGAAAAAGGAGTCAGAGCTCTACACACTTTTTGGAAACAAATTGCTTGAGGATTATGGCTCCCTCTACGACGGGTTCTCGCAGGTCTCCAACAGCAAGGAAGACCTGAAATACATAAAGGATGAAAAACTGAGGCAAGAGATAATTAGGCTAATACGCGAGGGCATAAAGCCGACGTTCGTCAGTGTCAAGGGCTTCGTCTCGATAAGCTCGCAGGATGGCGACAGCATCGAGAAGATCAAGAACGCGCTGCTAACTGGTGAGAAGTTCCTTGGCGAGAAGGGAACGCTAAGCTACGTCACCCCCCCTTATTATAGAATAGACGTGACTGCTGACGATTACAAAAATGCCGAGAGGATTATGAGAGAGTGCTATGAGGTTATTGAAAAGCAGGCCGACTCGGAAGGCATCAAGACAGAATTCACCAAGGAACCCAAGAAAGCAGCGTAAGATGAAGACTCTCATCAAGAAATGCCCGGTATGCGGAATCTACACGACAAAAGGGTTCTGCCCCAAGTGCAATGAAAAGACTATGAACTCCGACCCGCCGAAGTTCAGCCCGGAGGACAAATACGGCAACATAAGAAGGGCCGAGATGGCGCCTAAGGAATGATTTTACTCCAAATTGCGCACTATGAAAAGGCTTTTTATACCCTTATCTATAACTATCTAACCTAAACAAAAAAACCCAAATGAGAAAATGAACAACAAACTATTGATTAGTGTGTTTCTCCTTGGCATAGCGATGCTGTGCCCGTTGGTTGCTTCGGATTTGTCCCAGACGTCCGTCGACATCGGGAACGTCGCCCCCACAGTGGGGACGGTCACAGTATCCCCTTCCCCCATCGTCATTGCGGAGAATAGTACAGTGAACGTGACATGTTGGGCATGGGTCAATGACACCAACGGGTGGGAAGACATAGAGACGGCTAATGGCGTACTCTACCAGAACAAAACCACGTCCGCATGCGGTGCGGACCCCGTCAACTGCTATACCAACGCCACCTGCAGCCACGCTGGCGGCAGCGGCAATATTGTAAATACAAGCTGCAAGTTCACCGTCCAGTTCTATGCGCAGTCCACCATCGACGAGGGGACCTGGAAGTGTTACATCCATGTTATCGACAACGGCACTTCCAATGCTAACAACCAGAAGAACGTGTCTGTGAGCGACACCCTCGCGCTCGCTGTAACATCCGACATCAACTTTGGCTCCATGATTGTCGGAGAGATCTCATTGTCCGACAAGATAGCGATAGTGACGAACACCGGGAACGTCCGGATAGACGTCAATCTGAACGGCACGAACATGACCTGCGATGTCTTGGGCAACATACTGCCCGGCTACATCCATTACAACGACACCGCAGCCCAGGCGTGGTCCACCGGCTGCCCGTTGACCACCGACCCGGCCAACACATATGCCACGTTTAAAACCACCTTCGACCTGGCAGAGGGAGCCGTTGCCACCAAGAACAGCTACTGGAGGCTGAGCGTCCCGACCGGGGTCAGCGGCACATGCGACGGGTTGGTGACTTTCGAAGCCGTGAAGGGATAATTGTTCCCTCCAGCGACACAATGCGCATAGGTCCGCTTCGCGGAGATGAGGTTGCGGTCCGGGTCCATAGGGATTCTGCCTTTTTATTTTTTCCCTCTTTAATCTACTGCTAAATCTATTCTTATGAAGATGAAGACCACAATACTCTTTCTGATGTCCGTCATTCTGGCCGCACTGACCCTCTCGGCCGGCTCCGTCGCAATAAGCGTCGGCGTAAGCCCCGGCACGATGAAATTCGAGGACCTGCTGCGCGGCGGATATGCGGAGGCGGAGATACTGGTCAGCACGTCCAGCGATGATGCCCTCTCGGGGACGGTCTCTACGAGGGGCGACATAGGTAATTGGCTGTCCTTCGAGCCCCAGTCCTTTGAGCTCGGGCAGGAAAAATCGATAGTCAGGATAAAGGTCATCATACAGCCCCCTGCGGATGTGGCAAACGGCGCCTATGAGGGGATAATCTCCGTGACGGTGCGCCCAAGGCCGCCGGCATAAGGTCCGGTGCGGGCATGTCAGTAGGCGCCGCGGCGGGGATAAAGACCACCGCCGTGATAACCGACAAGGAGATAAAAGAATACAAAGTCGGCGGCATCTCAGTCAAGGACATAGAGGAGGGCCACCCCGTTGAGGTCAGCGTCAGTACGACCAACACCGGCAACGTCAGGGTCACCCCAAGGATCCACGTCGATGTGCTGGACCAGGCGAAGGAGAACGTCATAAAGTCCGCGGATTACGCGGAGACCGCGGTCCTGCCCACAGCCACCGAGACCCTCCTGATCACGATCCCGACCGACGGCTTCAAGCTCGGGCAGTATTGGGCGAGAGTGACCGCGTACCTGGACAGCCAGGTGGTGGCGGAGGCCACGGAGACCTTCGACCTCCTGGAGAGGGGCGCTTTGAGGATAAAGGGGGTCCTCAACTCAGTCACCGCCGGCGCATGGGCCAATGTCGGCGACCTGGTCAAGATAAACGCCAGCTTCACCAACACCGGGGAGCTGATAGCCCTGGCGAAGGCCAAGTTTGAGATATACTCCGGGAACGAGACCCTCGAGGAGGTCCTGGAGAGCGAGGAGATCCAGGCGGACATAGGCGAGACAATCGGCCTCACCGCCTACTACCGACCGCAGGCGGAGGGCAGATATGAGATATACGGCGTCGTCTACTACTCGCAGAAGGTGACAGATAAGAAGTCCACGGTACTCAACGTGCGGCCCAGAGTCATCGAGGAGGCCCCAGAGGAAACGCCCTCGGGAGGGTTTGATTACACGCCGTTCCTGATCATAGCGATATTGATTGTCATAGGCATCTTCGCCTTCAAGTTCCTGAAGACCCGAGGCGGGCCCAAGGGAAAGAAGCCAAGCATCAGCCGATAGTCCCTGCTCACGTTTTTTATCCCTTCAGGGGGTGGAACGCTGAAGTGTGCGAATCTAGCTTGGGCTAGGTATAGTTAACATTAGGTAGATTCAGCAGCAACGAGAGTGAAAAAAGAGCATCTCATCACCGGAATCTTCGCAGGCCTCATGGTCCTGGCATTGATAGGCAGCGGGAACGACAGCGCCGACCCGGCCAGCCTGCTCGAGGGCAGCAGTCTGACCACCGACAAGGAGGCCTATGCCCCCGGCGAGTCGGTGACGATAACACTGGCGACATTCGAGGATGCCGTGTGCTCCCTTACGATAAACGAGCCGAACTCCTCCTTCACCCCCATAGCGAACAACACCGGGGGTTTCAGCTACGTCTATTCGGCTGATATCGAGGGTTTGTACACGGCGGTCTCTGAGCTTTTCCTCCAAAACCAGTCCGCGATCCTGATGACCACCTTCTCCATACTGGGCGCCAATGAGACTGCCGTGCCGTCAAACGAGAGCATCCCATCCAACGAGACCATTCCATCCAACGAGAGCATTCCATCCAACGAGACCATTCCATCCAACGAGACCATTCCATCCAACGAGACCATTCCGTCCAACGAGACTATTCCGTCCAACGAGACGAGAGAGCCTGAGGACATTCTCTCTAAGGCATCGCTCTCGGTGAGCAATGAGACCATAAGCCCGGGCGAGAGCGTCGTCATAACCCTCGAGGCACATGAGGGCGCGACCTGCGACCTAGCAATAACAGGCCCGGAGGGCGAGTTCCGCCCGATAGAAGAGAACAGTGGCGGCTTCACGTACTCCTACTCCTCGGACGCCCCAGGCGCATATGAGGTCCGGAGCGTGCTGCAATATCTGAACGAGTCGCTCGTCCTGTCCGCCCGGTTCCAAATCGTCGCCGAAGAGGCGAACATCTCAGCCAACTTCTCAGAGACGCTGGAGCAGGGGAGGGCCATAATAGGCGAGCCGGTGAAATGGACCCGGAGGGTTTCGTTTGACAGGCCAACGGCCAATTTCAGCATCGAGATACCCGCTGAGGCGATAAACCACACCATAAGGGGGTCCACAAAGGGGGTGGAGAAGGCATTCTACACGTCCGTTCCGGGCAACGGGCCGGAACGCAGGGGCGGCAAGCCAAGGGGAGAATCCTTAAAAATAAACGACAGTGTCGATCTGATAGAGCTAGAATATTACACGGAAGGTCCGCTTGCCATTGAAGAACCGACCCCGAGCGGCAAGCGCGTAACAATCTCTTCGGATATAGAATACACTAACATCACAGCTTATACCACTCTTGAAAAGGAGGCGCCAGCCGGGGGGATAAGACTCTACCACATTGTAAACGGCACAAGAGTGAAAACGGATTTCACAGGCTCGGACACCAACAACAACAGCCTTATAGACTATATAGAGTGGATGGTCCCGCACACGAGCAACCAGACCTATGAGATAATCCCGATAACGAAAGCGGAGCACCTTGATGAGAACCGGATGTTCATCGAGGACATATACAACAAGGTCTACAAGCTGGACGATGTCTGGTCCGGCGAGATACCCGAAGGCGACTATGTCAGGGCCACGTTCGAAATGCCGCTTGACAACACCAAGGACATAACAGTCTATGCGCGCGCAGATGCGCCAGCGACCATCGAAGTGTATGTGCAGAACCAGACTGATGTCATCGCAACCATCGATAACATAACCGAAGAGGGCTACTACAAGACCTACCTGACGGACCTGCCCCCTCAGGCCGCTTACCCAACGTTCGACCTGAAGATCACGGACGCGCTGGTGGACTTCGACCACATAATCGACCCAGCTGGAACACTTGGGTCAGGCCTCTTTGTATACGCCGACACCGCGACCGCCGGACGACCCTATCAGAGGAACTGGACCGGTTCAGCCCTAGAGACAGTGCAGACCCTAGCCACAGACTACGGCACTGGCTTAGCCTGGGTGAAGTTCGTTACCAACCCCATGAACAGCGCCCAAGGGCTACTCCTCGCGAGTCAGATTACAGCAGAATTTGACATAAACTTCGAGCTGTACTCGTGGTCGGCGAACACATGGAGTACAAACACTGAGGTAGAGGGCTCGCTTACCAACGTCCTGACGCAGAACTTTGACGTCGCCTGCGAGGACGTGTCCGGTGGAAGCTGTTTGATAGTGTACGAGAGCACGCCTGCCTCCTCAGACCGTGTCGTTGGCTGGCGCATGTTCAATGCATCCGGGCTACAGGCGGAGCAGACGCTCTCCAACATATGCGCCGTCAACGGATTGGCCGACTGGATAAATCTCTACCCCAAAGACAACTCGGACGACATAATGCTCCTCATCGGGGACACAAACCTCGACCTTTGCGCGGTGCTGTGGGACGGGACTACAAACTCGTTCGGCGCGGTGACCACGATAACGCAGGACCTGGCTCTCTTGGACAGGAAGAGCTTCGACTTCGCCTGGGAAGGCTCTTCAGGCGACGGCCTTGCAGTCTACGGCGTCGCAACGGGAAGCCAGGTGGTCTATGGATATATCTACACCACGTCCAACGGCAATTGGGCAGCAGCAAACGGCGGCGCCACCCTGTGGGCCACAGGCGAGGCTACGGACACTATCAACGTCGAGACATGCGGCAGCAAGCCTGCAAACACAGGTCTTGACCACGATTACATAGGTATCATAATCGAGGGCGCTGGCGCGCACATCGATACAAGGATATGGAACGGCACCGCCATACAGACTTCCCCGGCCCCGCCCACTGCTGAAGCTGCGGGCGAAGCCTCCGTGCCCCCGGTCCACATAGACTGCGAGTGGGAGGCCACATCGGAAAACCAGGCGGTGTTCGTCTATGTCGACAACGGCGCGACGATCCCAGAGTCAGTGACGTACACGAAGGACACCAGCTGGAGCGTGGTCAACCTCGACTCGGGCACAAGCGTCGGCAACGAGTGGAACGACGATGTCAACTCCCTAGAACTCTCGCCCGCCCCCAACAGTGACAAGATAATGCTATACGGGGAGGACATAGATTCCTACTTCGACTGTACCGTCTGGACCGGGAGCGCGTGGGATGCCACAGGATGCGGCAACATAGACAGCGTTGGCACGGGCGGTACACTATACCGCTCCATATTCTATGACTATTACCACGCTGGGGACTATACCGCGCCCACGCCCACAATCACCTCAATCGGCGGCGACGGCTCAGCACCTTACGTCACAACTGACACCACGCCGACAGTCCTTGCGACAACAGACGAGAACGCGGACTGCCGCGCATCTATCGACGGCGACGAGACCTACGATGGCATGTCCGATGACATAGACTGCACGGGCGACGGCGGGACCTCCCATACTTGCGACTTCACCGGTAGCGTGGGCGAGGGCAGCATCACCTTCTACGTGGCCTGCAGGGACACCGAGAAGAACAAGAACTCTGCAGCCAACAATGCAGCTGCTACTGCAACTGTAGACGCCACAGCTCCGACCCCGACCATCACCTCCATCGGCGGCGACGGCTCTTACCCATACTACACTACAGACAACACGCCTACAGTCCTCGCCTCGACGGATGAGAACGCCGACTGTTACGCTACGAACGTCTCAGACCGCACATACGACGAGATGGTAGCGGCTGCGGATGTAGACTGCACAGGCGATGGGGGCACTTCACATACCTGTAACTTCGCCAGTACGATAGGCGACGGCAATGTTACCTTCTATGTAGCCTGCCAGGACACCGCGGGTAACAATAACTCTGCAGCCAACAACGCGCAGAACTGGGCGGTGATAGACAGTACTCCTCCTACCCCGACGATAACCTCAATCGGCGGCGACGGCTCAGCACCTTATTACACTACAGACAACACGCCGACAGTCTTGGCAACTACAAACGAGAACGCAGACTGTTACGCTACGAACGTCTCAGACCGCACATACGACGAGATGGTAGCCGCAGTGGACGTGAACTGCGCAGGGGACGGGGGCACTTCACACACCTGTAACTTCGCCAGTACGATAGGCGACGGCAACCACACCTTCTATGTAGCCTGCCAGGACACCGCAGGCAACAAGAACTCCGCAGCCAACAACGCCCAAAACTGGGCAATCATAGACATTGCGGCTCCCACGCCCACAATCACCTCAATCGGCGGCGACGGCTCAGCACCTTATTACACTACAGACAACACGCCGACAGTCCTTGCGACAACAGACGAGAACGCCGACTGCTTCGCCTCGACAGACAGCGACGAGACCTACGATGAGATGTCCGACGACATAAACTGCACGGGCGACGGGACGCAAAGCCACACTTGCGACTTCACCACAATAGGCGATGGAAACACTACCTTCTACGTCGCCTGCCGGGACACCGCGGGCAACAAGAACTCCGCAGCCAACAATGCGCAGAACTGGGCGATAATCGACACCACTCCTCCGACGATAACCATCAACAGCGCGCAGAACACCACTATCACGACCACCAGTCACACATTCAATGTCACCCTGAGCGAGCCAGGAAACTGCTCTTTGTACCTAGACAGCACTTGGTACGCCAACTCGACCGTAGGCACGAATCCGCGCTGGGAGAAAACCCTGACCGAGACCAACCACACAGGAATCTACTACCGCTGCCGCGACATCTACAGCAACTACAGAAACTCATCTACCTACTGGCTGAACGTCGATGCTACCGCGCCAACCATCACCATCAACTCCGCGCAGAACACGACGATAACGACCACAACACACACCTTCAACGTCACGCTGTCCGAAAGCGGCAACTGCTCCTTATACCTCAACGGAACCTGGTACCCCAACTCCACGGTAGGGACGAATCCGCGCTGGGCGAAGACCCTTGTTGACAATACCAATTATACCGGCATCTACTATCGTTGTCGCGATGTCTATAATAACTACAGAAACTCATCTACTTACTGGCTGAAGGTGAGCGCGGCAGCGCCGACCGTCCACACCTTCTCGGTGAGCGATGACATAAACCTCATAGCGGGCGGGGGCACCGTGGTCTGGTGCAACGCCACCGTGACCAACCAGAATGGGTGGGAGACCATCGACGGGGCCAATGCAACGCTCTTCATCCCGCCGGCGGCCCACGCGTCGCCAGACGACCCGGACAACCACTATACGAACTCCAGCTGCACCCTGGGCGCGGGGTCGGGCACCGACGCGCCGGTCTATTGCTCCTTCGCCTTGGCATGGTACGCGGACGACGGCGACTGGACCTGCAACATAACGGCCAACAACACGGCGGGCAACTCCGGGTGGGGCAATAAGACGAACATGACGGTCAACAAGCTGATCTCCCTGGAGGTGAACGAGACTTTGGACTTCGGCGACCTGGCTGTCGGGGCCACGTCCCCGGACCGCACAATGCAGGTCAACAACACCGGCAACACGGCCATAAACGTGAACGTCAACGGCACGAGCATGGACTGCAGCCTCCAGGGCAGCATACTGCCCGGCTACATCCACTACAACGACACCTTAGGCCAGCCTTGGTCCGGCAGCTGCCCGCTGACCGCCAGCCCGGGCGACACTTGCGCCGCGCTGGCTGACGACTTCGACCTGGCGGACGGGGCTGCGCAGTCCAAGAACACCTACTGGAAGCTGAACGTCCCGGCCAGCACCGGCGGGACATGCACAGGCCTCATAACGTTCGAGGCCGCGGAGAGCACGTGATTTTTATGTCTCTAAATATTTTAATACACCCGGTTGCCAAGATGAAGATGAAAATAATCGTCGCTCTGTTCGTCATGACCCTGTTCGTATGCGCGAACGCAGACGTGGCCCAGACGCAGGTGCAGGTGGCGAACTCGCCGCCGACCATCGACAACATAGCGACCTATCGCAACTATACCAATCGGTCGGTGAACATCCCCGCAACTTCTTTTTCCGCCTACAACAACACAAGGAACGTGTCTATCCAGGTCGTGGTCAGCGATCTGAACGGCTATTACGACCTCCAGTCCGTAAAGGTCAAGATCGTCTACTGGGACGGTTCAGTTGAAACTGATTTCCCTAGGTTCGGGTCCGACTATGTGGACGCCGACTTCGAGTACAGCACGCTCACGCAGTCCATCTACAGATACAACTTCAACATGTCCCCGACCGATCCCACGCGTTTGGGCACGGAATCCCCCCCCTTGTACTACCGGGTCAAGGCCAGGGTGACTGACTCCCAAACCGTGGTGACCAGCGACCTGAGCGATGCGGAGAACGCCGACTACACGTATCTGAGCGAACTGCCGAGTTTCGGGATCGACATATCCACTGACAAGACCGAATACAACCCCGGCGACCCGGTGAGCGCAGTGGTCGACATAACCAAGTATTCGCCGCCCACGCCGAAGGACATCAACATGACATTCGAGCTGATAGACCCGTTGGGCAACCCCATCGACTCCCTTGAGGACAGCGGCGTCATAGACGACGTCCTGACCCGCACGCCCACGCTCGGGATACCCTCCTCTGCCTATACAGGCACGTACTATTTCAGGGTCACGGTAAGCTATCCGGAGGGGGTGACCTCCAGCCAGAAGATGATCATAGTCGCTCCGGCCGGGGAGGAGGTCACCCCGGGGCACGGGGGCCACGTGGTGCCAACTGGGGAGGGGATTGCTCCTGAAGTGGTGCAAGTCTCCGAGGTAAGATTCTTCAACATGCCGGAGTCCATAAGCGTCTTCCCGGGGGAAGAGCGCTTGGTCCCTGTGATAATCCAGTCCGTGGGGACGGCACCCGCATTGGAGATCTCCCTTGAGGTGGACGGTATATTCCCGCCCATACTGATCACCCCGTTGAAGATCTCCTCTATCTCGCCGGGCTCAAACGGGTTGTTCGTATTCCAGCTGAGGATACCGCAGGCTCTCGCCCCCGGGAAATACGAGTTCAACGTGATCGCCAAGCAGAAGGGCGTCGCGATTGCCTATGACACCTTCTACCTCTACGTCAGCGAGCCGTCAGAAGAGCCGGAGATGGCAAAGTTCGAGGTCCTGCAGCAGGAGATCGAGAACGCCTTTGACACATTAAGGGCAGTCCGCGAAGAGCTCCTAAGAAAACAGGCGGGCGGGATCGATGTCAGTGATATCCTAAGCAGGCTCGATATCGTGGAGCAGTACCTCGAGCTGGCAAGCTCTGCTTTCAACAACGGGCTGTATGACAGCGCTGTGCAGAATCTGGTGCGGGCACGCCAGCTGATCCTGGAATCCGTACAGAAGGCCGGCCAGCTCTCGCTGCCCGCCGGATGGGGCATAGACCTGAATCTAGTCATCGTCTTCCCGGTCCTCATAGTGGTCCTCTTGGCGGCATCGATAAGGTGCCGCGGGGGGGGCCCAAAGCAGTTCAAGTACCTCCTGGAGAAGGAGGAGCTCAAGAACCTATCCAGGACGTTCTCCCGAAAGAGGTAGGCATTTTTAATCCCCTACATGAAAATATAGCGCTGGATGCCGATATACTTGGTACAGCACCCAACACCATAGGATGGCAAACGCCAAAACATTCGGTATTGTATCCATAAAGGGCGGTGTCGGTAAGACTACCACCACCGCTAGTCTCGGGGGCTCCTTGGCCGAGGACTTCCATAAAAAGGTGCTGATTGTCGATGCCAACCTCGGCGTCCCGAACCTCGGTTTCCACTTCAGCGAGATCTTCCCGGACACTCCATTATCCGAGGTCCTGAATGGCAAGGTGGATATCAAGGATGCGATAATAGAATGGGACTGCAGGGTGCATCTTCTGCTCACGCTCTTGTCGGAAGAGCATACCGACCTGTCAAGGCTCAGAGAGAAGCTCGAGGCCGTCATGCATGAGTACGACTTCATACTGCTCGATTCCAGCCCGGCATTGAGCCCCGAGCTGATCCACGTGATGAAGGCCTCCGACGAGCTCATCGTGGTCACTTCGCTCGACTATCCGACCACCGGGGCGAGCCTGAAGCTCCTCAATCTGGCCTCCGAATTGAAGATACCTGTGAGGGGCATCGTCATAAACAAGGTCAGGGGCAAGCATTTCGAGATAGACATGCAAAATATCATGGATGCCCTGCGTTCGGACATACTCTCAGCCGTGCCCGACGACGACGAGGTTCTGGAGGCGCTGTACAACAAATACCCTGCCACCATCTACAACCCGTGCTCGAAGGCCGCCATAAGGTTCAGAGAGGTGGCGGCATTGCTTGCGGACCAGAGCTTCTCGGTCCCCGCATGGGACAAGCTCAAAAACCGTGCTTTTAAGGGGATGAGGAGACGCAGGCTCAGGAAGAGGTTCGGACACTGAGGGGCTTTGTAGACTAAGTACGTGAACAACTCATCAGCCTATTTCTTATTGATTTGTTTGTCTAAAGTATTACTTAACTTGTTTATAGCGTCCTTCAATTCCTTATAAACATCAATCCCTTTATAAACTTGGTCAAATGTTAAAGAATGACTAAATAAACCGATATCCAAGACCAAGAGTTCATCACTATATTCAAGTTTAGGAGAAACATGTATTCCAGGGTTTTTAATCTTTTCGAACATCTCTTTGGTAAGAATATCACGGTCTTCTACATATTTGTCTAACCACCCCATTAAATTTTCATCTACATCTTTACGGAAAGTCTCTAGTTGTTTTTCTGTTCCTTCAAGCACGACTTCCACACGACCATCTGGGAGATTAAAAGCCCCCCCTTTTTTGAAGCCCCGATGGATGAGCTCCCTCGTTATGACTAATCTACAGCCTATATGCTGGACGTTTTTCCCAGTAATGTAGAAGAGGGCTTTCTTGGTTTCAGATTCCATGTTACTGGTTGGGCTAGTCATAGTAATTTGTGAGTAATTCCATAAAAACTACAAGAGGAGAGGGACTTAAACCGAACCAAGCCATCCCGGACCATAAAACTATTATATAGTTTTAGGCATAAAAATGCTTAAGAAGTCAAAGATTTCTCAGTTCGTTTGAAAATATGAAAAAGCACGGGTCGCCCCGTGCTTTAGGTTTGCATCCCACTAGGGATGTATGTCCAAAACCTGGATTAATGGTAGTTCCATCCCTAAAAATGCGTTACCAACTCGTTTCGGCAACCTTGGCAGCGTGAAGAACGCCGTCAAGCAGAAGAAACTTAGGCGACTCTTGCGAAAAGCTGGCTTTGTCAAACGCTCTGGGCATGTACTCGACAAGCTCGTGGAGGACATAGTCCTGGCTATTTGCACGGGCTCTTCAGGTAAAGATTATGTTCAAAAAACAGAATAAGTAGAATTGTCTAAACTCTTTTTCTACAGAAACCCTACTTTTTCTACAAGTTGGACTTATTCTACAAAGCCACACTGAGGATATTGCTTTTTAGCGCCGACCTTCAAATTGCGCACTATGAAAGAGACCGAAGTTCGATTTCTGTCAAGGCCTAAGCTTAAGTCACCCATAGTCATAGAAGGTCTGCCAGGGATAGGGCTTGTCGGCAAGATTGCCGCCGATCACCTGATAACGCAGACAAAGGCCAAGAAATTCTGTGAATTATATTCGCCTTTCTTCCCGCCGCAGGTGATAACCGACGACGACGGCATTGTGCGCCTGGTCAAGAACGATTTCTACTACTTCACCGACAAGGGAAGGAGTTTCATAATAATCGGCGGCGACTTCCAGGGCATGTCGCCGGAGTCGCAGTATGAGATAAGCGGCAAGATACTGGACGTGTTAGAACATTTCAAGCCGAAGATGATATACACGCTCGGTGGATTAGGGACCGGCAAAGTGCCAAAGGAGCCTAAGGTCTATGCAGCGACTACCAGCAAAAAGCTGATAGAATCCCACAAGAAGTTCGGATTGACTTTCAAAGGGCGCGGCGGTGGCGGGATATTCGGCGCATCGGGTTTGATACTCGGCCTCGGAAAGCTGCGCGGGATGGATTCCGTATGCCTGATGGGGGAGACTGTAGGGCATGTAGTCGATGCCAAAGCCGCCAGGATACTGCTTGAGAAGCTGGCAAAGATATTAGATCTGAAGGTCGACATGAAGGATCTTGACAAAGAGGCAAAGGAGACCGAGAAGGAACTGCAAAAGATCCAGAAGCTGCAAGAGGAGCAGGCAAAGGCACTGCAGATGGCAGTCGTCAATTCGACATCCGACGAGGATGTGATGAGATACATACGCTAATCCTAGACTGGTTTAAGGAACTTTTCCTTAGACGCGGGTGAACTTGGGGGTTCAGCATGCAGGAGATAAACGCGGATTTTCACATACACTCTCGCTACTCTGGCGGAGTCTCGGAGAGCATGAACATCCCTAGCATAGCCGAGGGGGGCGAGGGCAAGGGGCTTGATGTTGTCGGTACGGGTGACGCCACGAACGACAATTGGCTGAAGCACTTGGAGAAGAACCTGGCCGAAAGGCCAGGCGGAATCTATTCTTACGAGAAATCAAAGACGAAATTCGTCATAACCAGCGAGATCGAGGACCAAAACAGAGTTCATCACCTTCTGCTGTTCCCCGACCTTGAGTGCGCGCGCAGATTTAGGGAGGACATAAAGAACAGCTCCGTGGATATTGACACCGACGGGCGGCCGCATGTCAGGATGTCGGGCGAGGAGCTGGTCGACCTGGCGAACGACTGCGATGCCATGATAGGGCCCTGCCACGCCTTCACCCCGTGGACCTCCATCTACAAGGAGTTCGATTCCTTAAGCGCCTGCTACGGGCAGAATGTCCGCTATGTAAAATTCTTGGAGCTAGGATTGAGCGCCGACAGCGATCTGGCTGACAGAATTGAGGAACTCAAGGACATAACGTTTATGACCAACAGCGACGCGCACAGCCCATGGCCGCACCGCCTTGGGAGAGAGTTCAATAGGTTGCTTGTTGATGGGATAAGCTTCGATGAGATAAAAAAAGCCGTAGAACGAAAGGGCGGAAGAAGATTCACGCTAAATGTTGGTCTGAACCCGCGCGAGGGTAAATATCACGAGACTGCATGCACCCGATGCTATCTGAAATTCCGACCTGCCGATGCAGAGAAACTGCGAAGGAGATGCCCCGAGTGCAATGGATTAATCAAAAAAGGCGTGAAAGAGCGGATAGAGGAGCTAGCAAAGGGGCGCGCTACTGAACATCCCAAGCATCGCCCACCGTATATGCACATAGTGCCGCTCGCTGAAGTCATAGGCATGTCGCGCGGAGTGACGACCCTGCAGGGCCCGAAGGTCCAAGCTGAGTGGAAGAAGATGGTGGACAAGTTCGGGAACGAGATCAAGATACTGATAGACAAAGACGTTAACTGCCTCAAGAAGTACGATGAGAAGATAGGTGACATAATCGATTCCTTCAGGAAAGGGACGATACTGTACGATGCTGGCGGCGGAGGGCGCTACGGCAGGCCGCTCTACAACAAGTCGCTCAAGGAGAACTTCTACGACAATACGCAGAAGTCGCTAGGCGATTTTCAGGCTTGACTTTTTGAGCACCCAGCGGAAAATTAAGCCATGCTCTGGCGCACCCATCTAGCATTCGGACTCGGGTTAGCATCCTTTTTCACTCTAGACCCTATTGTCCTCGCACTTGCAGGTTTTTTGTCCATCCTGCCCGACTTTGACAGGCCCTTCGGCCACCGCGGATGGTTCAGTCACTCGATATTCGCCGCTTTCATCTTTTCTTTGACCGGACTAATCGCCTCATCATTCAATCTGCTTTATGCCTGGATAGTCTTTTTGTCAGTCTCCTCGCACTCCCTTATAGATATATTCACAAAGTCCGGCGTGCCGTTGTTCTATCCCTGGAAAGAGGAGAGCTACTCAGTCGCGATGTTCAGCGCGCACGGGTGGATAGTGAACAAGGCATTTATGCTGTTAGGGCTTATAATGTTGGCTTACAATCTCGGGAACGGTTACAATCTCATATAATGAAACTGCGGCAGATACCAGAGGACTTCAAGGTCGAGGAGATAGGCGCGTCAGTTACAAAGGAATCGGGGAAATACAAGCTCTATCTCCTTGAGAAGCGGGGGATGGAGGCATTCTATTTGCTGGCCTACCTTGCGAAGCAGAACGGGATACCCGTCGAGGAGATAGGCATAGCCGGGTTGAAGGACAAGCACGCTATAACGAAGCAGTACCTGACGATCCCTGCCGAGAGGGACATCAAAACACTGCACGAGCAGAAGTTTGACCTGGAATTTTTAGGCTACGTGGACGAGAGGCTTGAGATAGGCAGCCTGCAGGGCAATAAGTTTGAGATAGTCGCAAGGGATGTGAAAAAGGGCGAGATCGAGGGCATCTACCACAAGGCCAAGGGTATCGAGAAGAGCGGAGTGCCCAACTACTTTGACTCGCAACGGTTCGGCAGCGTCATTCACAACAACTTCATAGTCAAGTATGTCGTGAAGGGCGATTATGAGAATGCCATAAAGAGCTTCCTGACGTTGTATATGAAAACGGAGCCCGCGCGTGTTAAGAACGAGAAAAGGCTCATACTGCAGAAGTGGCCGAATCTTGAGGGAATACAGCTCAACACCAAGGGGCTTGCAGGCGTCGTCGATGAATACAATAGGACCGAGGACTGGCAGAAAGCCTATAGAAAAATACCGACGAACATCCGAAAGATGTTCCTGTCCGCCTACCAGAGCTACCTCTGGAACGAATGCGTGAAACTCCTACTTAAGAAGACCCTTAAGCACAACGAGATATACGGCATTAGGTATCTGGTGGGAGAGCTGATATTCTACAAGAACCTCAGCGAGAAGGACTTCGCTAAGATACCCGAGACCCTGAAGCTCATAGGTCCGCGGATGCAGATGACTGAGCTGGAAAAAAGGATTATCGGGAAGGTTCTGTCTAAGGAAGGTCTCTCGCTCAAGGACTTAGACATACAGGACGAGACAAGCGATTTTTTCGGCGTCCGCGAACGGCCAGTGATTATCCGCCCAAAGGATTTCAAGATTTCTGAACCTATGGTAGATGAGCTAAACGACCGCGGCAAGAAGAACACGTTCAAGATAACCCTCTCGTTCGAGCTGCCAAAAGGCAGTTACGCCACGATTGTGACGAAAAGAATCTTTAATCGATAATGTTATTTAGACTGCAATTGGGACGTACTCGGTCCAAGGGCTGCTGACGATGAGCTCTCTCCTAGCCGCATGCGGCAGAAGCGAGATGGGTGGGAACTCCATCTTGCCGTTCATCAGGACTATTGCCATGCTTAGATACATTGCATTTGGTGTCGACTGTACCCTTAGTTTCGCAGATTTCATCATCGAGAGTACCTTCTTCGGGACGTTGAATATCCTGGAAGCATTGAATATCTCGATTGCCGTTAGATCCCCTTTATTGTCTAGGTCTATGACAAAATCACCGATCTCAAGAGTGCCTTTGCTTGCCCTTCCTTTGGAAAAAAACAAGATATCCTCTTCGCTATCGTATATTAACCCCTTTGGGATCTTCCCAGCAGTTTCTTCTGCCATTTTCTATTAGTTTTGTAAGCCGTTATTATAAGTACTTCAGATTTAAAAACCTTGTAGACAACGATGAGGTCATGCCTTTTCGTCAAGTCGAAGTAAGCCTTATATTTGAGCTTTTTGTTCGTTGTTTCCTGAAGATCCACACGAGTCAGCCTATCAAGCCTGTTTCGAGAATAATCCAAAACCATTTCCGGATTGAGCATGTGGGCTTGGATTTTGATCTCAGCGCCTATGCCGAATCGGATAGCATCGCGCTTCTCGATCAACTCCCCTTTCAAATCCTCTAGTTCGCCCATGTTTAGTTTTCAAGTTTAGAGTAAGAAAAGAGGTGGACTAGGGGAATCTAATTTGCTGTTGTTCCTTAAATGCCATAGATTGTAAACCATTTCCCCTGCGAAAGGCCTTTTTAAGGAGAAAACCACAATTATGATCACAATGAGCCCGGGTGTTCCTATGCCCTGCTGAAGCGGGGAGTGCCGAAAGGCGGGGATGCCCGATGTCATTCTCACGCGCCCCTTTAGTCCAAACGTATCATGAGTGATAACGCTATTGTATTCATAGATGGGGGCTATCTAAATCTGGTTGCTAAGGCATTGTTTGATAAGAATCTGCCCAAGTATGATATTTACTACTTCGCCATCAATCTAGCGAAGGAGCAGAACCTGTGGTGCGAGAAGATACTTTATAATTTTCTGCGAGAAGACCCCTCCGCTTTAGGGGGTGGATGAATCGCGTTTAAATACTTTAAAATCCAAACAATCGTTAATACCGCTGGACTGGCGGGAATCTACGCCTGTGGAGAGTTGGCCTCTTTGTTGCTCCTCTGAGGGCAATAAAAGTCGATTCGTCGAAACAGGAACTAAATTGAGTGTCTTCTTAGACACTCTTGGAATACCTGCGCCTTCAGGCGTGGGGAGGATGTCACAAAATCCAACTGCCAATTACACACATGGCATCTGTCAAAATCGGCCTGGAGATACACGTCCCGCTGAAGACGGACAAGAAGCTGTTCTGCGACTGCCCGACGTCCTACCACGACAGCGACGAGCCGAACAGCCTGGTCTGCGAGGTCTGCACTGCGATGCCCGGCATAAAGCCGCGGCCCACCAACGCGCGAGCGCTGGAATCCGTGATAACAATAGCTCATCTTCTTGATTGCAAGGTACCTGAAAAAAGGATCTTCATGAAGAGGAAGCACTACAATTATCCCGATCTGCCAAAAGGTTATCAGATAACCTCCGAACCGATAGGCGCTGACGGCAAGTTCGTCTTCGAGGACAAAAGCTTTGGTGACATAGGCATCTGGGAGGTTCACTTAGAAGAGGACCCGGGCCAGTACGACCTGGCAAAGGGTATCGTTGATTATAACAGAAGCGGCGTCCCGTTGATCGAGATAGTCACGGCCCCTGACATCAAATCCGCCGAGCAGGCACGGGCATTCATGAAGGAGCTCGTCAGGATGCTGGAGTATTCAGATTTGATCCTCGGCGGGGCCGGCATAATCCGCGCGGATGTCAACGTCTCCTTAAACGGAGGGAACCGGTGCGAGGTGAAGAATGTCAACTCGATAAAGAGCATACATAGGGCCATAGAGCACGAGATTCTGCGGCAGGAGGCAATGTTGTCTAAGGGCCAAAAGGTCGAGCAGGAGACTCGCGGCTGGGACGACGAGAAAGGGGAGACCTACCTGATGAGGAAGAAGGAATCAGCCGAGGATTACAGATACGTCCCGGACCCGGACCTGCCGCCGTTCCAGCTAGAAAAGGGCTTTGTTAAGAGCTTGGAGTACGCCAAGCCCGAGACTCCGCAGGAGATGCGCGCTCGGTTTAAGGAAAAATACAAAATCTCCGAGAAATATGCCAAGGTCCTGACGAATGACAAGTCCGTGGCGCAGTTCTTCGAGCGCGTGGCAGAGAAGGTGGATCCGCAACTGGCTGCTACATGGGTTTGCGAAGAGGTCCTGGCACAGCTCAATTACCGCGGAGTTTCTCTTTCTGAGACGAAGCTCACCCTGGAGAACTTTGTGGAACTGCTGAACCTGTTCAAATCCAAGATAATAACCGATGCAATCGCGAAAAAGCTACTTGAAAGGATAATAGACTCCGGCGAATCGCCGAACTCGATAGTCGAGAAAGAGGGCTTAGGCGCGGTCAAAGATGAGGGCGCTCTTGGAAGGGCGGTCAAAGAGGCTATCGCCGAGAATCCTGGGCCCGCAAGCGACTACAAGGCAGGCAGGAAAGAGGCATTGAACTTTCTTATGGGCCAGGTGATGAAGAAGATGAAGGGACGCGCGGATGCGAAGAGCGTCTCTGAAATGTTGGGGAAGGAACTTGATTAGACATTGCCAGTCTCCTTAATTTTTTTAGGGATTAGGTCACCTAGCTTTTATATGCCCTCCCCTTAACTTAGCGTGTTATCCCGCAGGAAGCACGGCCGGACACGGCTCTGGACCTCAGTAGCTTTGTTATTGTTATTAGTTTTGGCCGTAGCCGATCCCCAATTGCTCAACATCCTAAACCCATTCTCCAACCTGACCAACGGGACGTGGATAGTCAATTTTACCGCCCAGGGCCAGGCGGACATCAATTTCTCCCTCTCGGGCCAGCTTTATTGTGCAGACAACGAGTCCCAGTTCTCTAATTACACCTGCCAGGACACAGGCCATTTCCTGACTGAAGTCGGGTATGGTAACCACACCCTTGACGTCACCTTCGGCAACGCGTCCGCGACCGCGCAGGCCTACTACGCAGAAATTGACAACGACTCGATCGAATGCGAGCCCTGCACCGACAACAACACCTGCACCGACGACTCTTGCGTCAACGGGACCTGTCTCTACACTAACAACTCCAACAGCTGCGACGACGGACTCTTCTGCACAGTCAACGACACCTGTTCGGGTGGCGAATGCTTAGGTCTATCACTCAGCTGTGATGACGAGAACGAATCAACGGACGACTCCTGCAACGAGGATGATGACACCTGTGCTAACGTCGTGATAGTGCTCCCTTCCTGCCTTGGCATAAACTGCACCGACAACAATACCTGTACTGATGATGCTTGTATCAACGGCTCCTGCATCTACATTAATAACTCCAACAGCTGCGACGACGGACTCTTCTGCACAATCAACGACACCTGCTCCAATGGAGTTTGTTCAGGCCTCCCGCGAGACTGCGACGACGGCAACTCCTCGACAAACGACTCCTGCAACGAGGAAGCGGACGAGTGCGCCCACCTGCCGACAGAGACAAACCGGACCCGGCCGGAAGACGGGACTCCCGCCAATGCCGTTGGCTTGGTGCAGTATGGCGCCGTTTTGGGCAGGCCCGTGAAATGGGAGAAGAGATTAAAAATAATTGCCGATACAGACAGCCTGGCGGTCAGCCTGCCGGATATCGCCAGGAACGTCTCCGCCAGGCGG
>Ga0315296_10000531_pt1 | contig 34910 bp, 29 predicted proteins | sample YL17G14_18_MG_FD_203921 | JGI IMG/M metagenome (GOLD analysis project Ga0315296, IMG submission 203921) | Sediment microbial communities from Yellowstone Lake, YNP, Wyoming, USA - YL17G14_18 | ecosystem: Environmental > Aquatic > Freshwater > Lake > Sediment | place: USA: Wyoming | collected... | reverse complement strand
TCCTTTTGCGTGGCTTCTGTTTTCAGGCTTGCGCATGAAGTTTAATTAAATCTCTCGCAAAAGGGCGAATTGTGTGATGTGAATACATGGTGAGGTTTTCGGTCCTAGTTCTCCGGCAACCATGAGCCTTGTCCTCCATTGTCCATTTATGGCATATAATCTCGAACTCTCTTGTCTACAGAAATCCGCAACTAGCGTGTAATCTTGTCACAATGGTAGAATACAGGCAGGTAAAGACCATTCACCAAGGAGTTTAATCTGCACTATGGAGGTACTGGACAGCATTCCTGTTGAGCTGGACAAAGACAGAGTCATCCAAGGATTACGGCTTGGTGATAAAGGTAAGCAAATTGAAAACATGGTGCAAGAACTGATTTATGTCGCTCTTAATACTGCTAGGCCAAAAGCTATATACACAGTCTCCTACGTCAATAATAAGAATGGAGACTCACTCGAAATTGATGGCATAAAGTTTACCAGCCGAGTTCTCAGAGCTAACCTTGATCAAGTAGAAAGAGTTTTCCCGTACATAGCTACTTGTGGTCGGGAACTTGGTGAGACCACAGTGCCATCAGGAGACATGTTGAGGGCTTTCTGCTTGCACGTAATTAAGGGAATGATTCTAGCCGTGGCTATAGTCTACCTTTCTGATCATATTAGACGAAGGTACGCCCTCGGGCACATATCCCACATGAATCCGGGTTCTCTGGAAGACTGGCCACTAGCGCAGCAGAGAGAGCTGTTTTCTATATTCGGCAATGTTGAGGAATTGATTGGTGTCAGGTTGACTAAGGACTATGCCATGTACCCACTGCAATCAGTGTCTGGAATATATTTCCCTACCGAGATCACTTTTGAAAGCTGCCAGTTGTGCCCACGTGAGAAGTGCATCGCGAGAAGGGCACAATATGACCCACATCTAGCCAGAAAGTATTTGGGCAATACTTGAACCGCCCTTTCAGTGAGTGGATGCTCTCAAACCACGCAAGAAAACAGAATAGAACAGGAGGTTTAGTAATGGAGAGTAATTTAGAGACTATATCTCAAGCGGTAATAGACGGCGATGATAAACAGGTTGTCAAGCTGGTGAAAGATACACTGACCGGCGGCATATCTGCCATTGACATTCTTGAGAAGGGTCTGGTACCCGGTATTCGGGCGCTTGGGGCGCTATTCAAAGATGGGGAGGTATATCTAGCCGAGATACTTATTTCAACACGTGCCATGAACCGGGGAGTCGGGGAACTGCAACCACATCTGGCTGGGGTAGATATTCATAGGAAAGGGACAGTAGTCCTGGGAACAGTAGAAGGAGATCTCCACGACATCGGCAAGAACCTTGTTGGGCTAATGCTGGGGAGCAACGGTTTCAACGTGATAGATCTGGGTGTTGATGTATCCGCTGATTCGTTTGTCAGTGCCGCGCGAGAGCACAACGCTGACATTGTCGCTATGTCTGGTCTGCTCACCACGACAATAACCTACTTCCCGACTGTTGTTAAGGCTTTGGAGAAAGTAGGACTGAGAAGCAGGGTCAAGGTAATGATAGGTGGAGCACCAGTTACACGACAGTTGGCAGACGAAATAGGTGCTGAGGGTTTCGCCGAAGATTGTGCCTCGGCAGTAGACGAAGCCAACCGCCTGATGATACTCAAGCAAGGAGGACTTTAAATGAGTATCTCACCCAGGGAACGTTTTAAGGCCATCGCCAGGTTTCAGAGACTGGGAGACTTGTCCTATAGTGACATGTTCTGGCCGGAAACTCTCCTCTCCTGGATACGAAAAGGAGCACCCCAGCAACTGATTGATATGGCCTTTCTTGGGCGATTCTTCGGGTATGACTATGTGCGCCCGCTGCGCAAAATCACTTCCGGGTTGGCGGTAGCCCTGTATATGGCGGGGGATATCCCGGCGTTTCAACTATTCCCGCCTATCGTGCCCCGGTTCGAACAGAAAGTACTGAAACAGGACGCCAAAACCATTACCATGATCAATCAGGGAGGTCAAACGGTAAAGGTCTTCAAGGACAATCCCCAAAAGATGCCCATGTACTTGGATCATCCGGTTAAGGATCGGGAAACGTGGAAGGAATATAAGAAGAGGCTGGATCCTAATACTCCAGAGCGTTGGCCTGCCGATTGGGAAAGGTACGTTGAGCAGGTTAACTCGGGGGACCTTCCGGTAGTCCTGGAAGTTGGAAGCCTTTTCGGCTTCCTGCGGGAGTGGATGGGTCTAGAGAGACTGCTCTACACATTCTACGATGATCCAGTCCTCATTGAGGATATGATGGACACCATGGTCTATCTGGCATTGGAGGTTATTAAGCGTGCGACAAAGGATATAAAGGTTGACCAGGCTTCCTTTTGGGAGGACATGTGCTATAAGAGCGGACCACTTATTTCTCCGGCTATGTTTCGCAAATACATGATGCCCCGATACCGCCAGATTACTGACCTGCTCCATAAGAATGGAATAGACATAGTTTTCGTTGACAGTGACGGTAATGTCAATGAGCTGATACCATTATGGCTCGAATGCGGCATAAACTACATATGGCCCTTGGAAGTGGCTGCGGGAAATGATGCCGTGGCATTGAGGAAGGAATATGTTGCAGATCTGATACTGGGTGGTAACATAGACAAGCGAGCGCTTATCAAGGGGAAAAAGGCAATACGAGAGGAAGTCATGTCCAAGGTTCCTTTCCTGCTTGAAATGGGAGGCTACTTTCCAACAGTTGACCACTTGGTCCCGCCTGATGTAACGTTTGAGAACTATTGCTACTATATAAATACGCTTCGCGAAGCTGCTGGACTGGAGAAACTCTCGTTCTAGTGAACCCTCACGATAAGAATAGCCCGGGTTTTTACTGTCTGCACAAAGTGGCTAATTGTCACATCCCAATAGGGTAAAATATTCATGCATGATAGACCAGCTCTCTAAGGACTCAACTTGGTGCAGAATCTCGATGCTGTATTAGGCAACCGTCACCGCGATCGCCCCTTGGGGGCATACCTCCTCGCAGACCTTGCAACCGGTGCACAAACTCAGGAGAAGCGGCCTTATGCCCCAGTCCTCTGTCCTTTTACCCGGCTCGCGGGGCACCCGCGGGTAGCTCATTAACACTCCTTCTGCGCAGGCCTCAAGGCACTTGCGGCATTCCCGTGACGATTTGCACTTCTCTTGATCGATCTCTATCTGCACCATGGCGTCACCAATCCTTAGCCAGCATTGGGATGGCGTTCCTGTCCTGCAAGGTGATAGCGTCGTTGGAGCATACCGCCCGGCAGACGCCGCAGCCAAAGCACTGGAATTTGTCGATGTAACACTTCTGGAGAGAGGGCGAGTAGCTGATGGCACCGAAGTTGCACAGCTTCATGCAGTCGCGGCAGCCGTTACAGCTCTCCCAGTCGATACTGGCTACATACTCCGCTTTGAAGAATTGCCGCAGGCCAAGTCGCAAGCGATTCTTAAATTCCAGGCAGTCACTGGCGGTGCAGTTGCAGAGGACACCGACAAAGGGGGTAATCAAGGTCCATACAGTGTGGACCAGGCCGTTGCGGTCATGCTTCTGTAACGCCTTTTTTGCATCCTCCATGGTGAGCACCTCCAGATCCCTGGTCCAATCTGGATATTCAAGAGTGGGCGCGGGGTCCGGCTGAAAGGTGAACAGGCCGAAGCAATACCGAGCATCAAACCTGCCCTTTAGAATGCTGCGGCAGGCGCAGGGCATTCTCACTACAATAAGGCTCATATCGAGAATTTGCTCCACGTCCTCTATAGGAATAACCTGCCCATAATGCTCTCTTTTGCGTTTCTCCATTACTGAACGCCTCTTGATCTCAGCGGCGGCAGGGTCAGTGGTTATGAGCCTATCCAGCCCACCAATGTCATCGAGCACGGTCTCTTCTATCTTTGCGAAAAACTCAGCTATGTAGCGTTTTCTTTCCTCGTTAAATAGCTCCTCACTATAATTCTTGGCCTGTAGATACCATTTCTTTCCCTCGCCATGCTGAATACAGAACTCACACATTCTGGCTGCTCCTTCGATAATGTTAGCTTGCTTAAACTAGCAAACACGCCTCAAAAAGTCAACCTCAGCCCTGTGGTTCAGGCCATCTATCCATAGCCACTTATGGGGCCTCAAGACCAAAGAAGGCTATCGTGTGATGGGTGTAGTATGGCCTCGGGTGGCCAGCTTACTGGAGACCGATAGAATTTGTGAATCGTCAGCGAAAATGGCACAATCTGACGGAGTGTGACCCAACAATCCGCCCTTTTGTTGAGGCTTTCTGCATAGGGCTGTGGGCACCAATTCGCATCTTTCCTCGGTCCAATCCCCAACCAAAATTTGACGAAGTAATTGCTCTTTACATCACCCGCGCTCTACCTTCTTGCCACCGTCTCCTCTTCCCGCTTGGTATCAGCCTTGATTTGAACTTCGCCGCTATCATCCTTGACCGATAGCTTCACCATCCCTTCTTCTATCGGGAGAGCTCGGTTCCTGCGTGCCTAGTCATTTACTGACGATCTATAGGCAAGAATTGCCGAACACGTGCTACTAGCTGGTCTTTGGACGCTTTGGTCTAAAGACAACGGCCGGTTTAGTTCTGTTGGAATAAACAAAGCCTTCGGCCTCCTGGATGTCACCGTATTTGGCCTTAAGTTCATCTAAGGGGCCAGCGTCAAGGGCCCTGGTGGGGCATGCCTCTACACAAACGGGCAGCTTATTGTCTGACCACCTGTCCCGGCAGAAGTTGCACTTGCGCATTTTGGCACCAAGCTCTGGCCCAAACTGAGGGATGTTATAGGGGCAGGCTTTCAGGCACTTGACGTTACACTCCTTGTTGCCCAAGCATAGCTTGTCATCCACAACCACGATCCCGTCCTCATCCCTTTTCGAGATAGCATGGACCGGACAGGCCTGAATACAAACGGCCTCAAGGCATTGGTAGCATGGTGCAACCAGGTAGCTAACAAAGACATCCGGGAATTTCCCCTCTTCAGTATACAGGACTCGCATCCAATTTTCAGGTCCAGCCGGCAGGTCATGCCAATCTTTACAGGCTACTTGACAAGCGCCGCATCCCGTGCAACGGGTCTGGTCAAAATAGAACCCAATCTGCATGGTCTATCCTCCCTTAGGCCTTACTCACCTGAACCAGTACGGTATTCAACGATGCAGCTCCGCCTTCTGAGTAGGCATCATTGGTCAGAACATTTACGCAGCCGCCACGGTCGATGCCTTCTTCGTCAGGGTTATACCAGGCACCTTCAAAGATACAGACCACTCCAGGCATTATCCGCTCGGTCAGCCAAGCCGTGATGGCTAACTTGCCTCGATCATTGAAAACATAGATTTCATCGCCGTCCTTGATCCCCCTGGGCTCCGCATCCACCGGATTAATCCAGGCCCGATGGGGTTCTATTTCCCTAAGCCAATCAACTTTATATAGATGGGAATGCACCCTGTTCTTAGGATGGGGAGAGAGAAGCTGGAGCGGGTACTTTTCTATCAGCGGGTCGTTTCGATCTTCCCAAGTGCTTACATATTTGGGGATAGGTGGGCAGAGTGGATTATTGAGGTCCGCCGCCCGCTGAGAAAAGATTTCAATCTTTCCTGAAGGGGTTGGAAAAGGGTTGTTTTCCGGGTCCTCAATCTGCTCCTTGAAGGCGACAATGGGTTCGGCAAGCTTGACCCGGTGGATACCTTCGCGTCTGAATTTGTCATAGTCCTTGATCTCCTCGCCGGTCTCTGGGTTATCCACGACGAACGATTTCAGCCACTCCTCCTGAGAAAGGGTATTGAAGTCGCTGAAGCCCAGCTTTTCCGCCAGCTCACAGGCGATCTCAAAATCCGATTTGCATTCCCCCAATGGTTCAATGGCCTTGTTGACAAAGGTATAGTAAGGGCCGGAGGGCCAGGGCCGGGTGAGATCGTTTCGCTCTGCAGCACTAGTTACCGGCAGTACGATGTCCGCAAATTTGGCTGTGGGGGTCAGGAAAAGCTCAGAAACGATGAAAAGCTCAAGGCCCTTCAGCGCCAGTGCGCCTTTGTTGGTATTTCCGAGCTGATTCAAGGGGTTGCCACAAATGCACCAGGCCAGTTTAATGTCTGCTGGATATCCTCCGGCCTTTCCTTTTAGCATTGCGTCGAATATCCTGTTAGTGTGAACCCGGCGAACTAGGCGAAGCCCTAGGTCGAGGGTGCCCCGAATTGAGGGCCCACCCGCCTCGACCGGGTTTCTCAAGCCGGGTATTCCGGAAGCGCGGAACATGTGCCCTATGGGTATACCCATTAGGCCGCCCGCTGCGCTTCCCCCGTGGCGGCCGACGTTTCCGGTCATGGCAGTCAGAGTCATGGCACACCGATTGTATTGCTCTCCCATGGCGCTGCGCGCCGGCCCTTGGCAGTCCATCAGGGCCGCGGGCTTGGTAGTTGCATATTCCCTAGCCAGCTGCTCAATCGTTAGCGCCGGAACCCCGGTAATCGCCTCAGCCCAGGCTGGTGTCTTCTCAACCCCATCCTCAATACCTAAAACGTAATCCCTGAATTTGTCGAACCCGACAGTATACTTGTCCAAAAATTCCTGATCATGGAGGCCTTCTTTGATCATCACATAGGCCATGCTCACCATCATGGCGGTATCAGTACCGGGCCTGATCGGTATCCATTGGTCAGCTAAAGTTGCCGCGGAATCATGGTACCTGGGGTCAATACAGATAATCCTGACCCCCGCTTCCTTGGCCCTGATGAGATGATACATAGTATTTGTGCCGGAAATCATCCTCGCCGGATCCCAGCCCCACATAATGATCAGCTTGGAGTTGAGAAAGTCCTCCCGGCTGTGGCCGACCATGACCGAGCCGTACTGGGTCATGACTGCCCATACAGGCCCTTCGGATGAAACGTTTCCATAGGTGGTGGTGTAACCTCCGAACATGGAGAGCAATTTAGCCGTGGCTGTCACGCCGTTATGCAGGGCACCCAAATACCCGCCGCCGCCAATCAAAAAAATGCTGGGGCTCCCATAGGTGTCCTTGACTCGTTTTAGCTCTCCGGCTATCGTTTCCAAGGCTTCATCCCATGAAATCCGTTTAAACTTGCCTTCTCCCTTGGTTCCTATCCTTTTCAAGGGGTGCACGAGCCGGTCGGGGTGATAGACCTCCTGTCGGTAGGCCCGACACCTCAAGCAGGCCCTTAGTTGTTCTGGCTCTTGGGCATCGTCGCCCTCGACCCTGATGATCCTGCCATCCTTAACATGAAGCCTAAGCGGGCAACGTCCACCGCAGTCGAATGCAGACGTAGTCCTGATGATCTTTGTCCCCCCGCTTGCCATGCTCATCTCTTCGTAACTCATTATCCCCTCCTACAGGTGACTCTTGGCGGTCGCAAATACCATCCCACCAGGTCAGCCGTTTACGACTAGAGCCATCCCTGTGCCAAGAGTTATGCAGCCGTCAAGAGCCGAGCTAAGTGCTGTCGGTGATAAGAAGGCTCACCGAGGTAACTATAAAGGGAACGGGACGCCCTGGTATGAAAGCTGACTGGATGCTCTTTCGAGTAGCTTATGCCACTGAATACCCGATGGGCTAGTGTGCACGCTTCCCAATAAGCCTGGCTGGTAACTGCCTTAGCTAGATGTACACTCTCTGCTGCTGGTCTTTGTGTATCAAGCTTCCAAAGGGCTTCATAAGTAGTCCAGCGGGCAGCCTCCAAATGATCAACCATCTCGATAATCATGTCCTGAACTCGCTGAAAACGACCAATAGGCATACCAAATTGTACCCTGATCCGACTATATTCTAGTGTCATCTCAAATACAGCCTGACAAGCTCCCACTTTATAGGCACATAGGATAGGTATAGATTTGGTAATACCTTGCTCTAGAGCCTGCCACCCATCATCCTTGTCTCCGAGCATAGCAGACCGGGGTACTTTCACAGAATCCAGCTTTACCTCAAAGCTCCTCCCGGCTAAGAAACCTGGCAGTCGGCGCACTGAGACCCCATCAGAGTTCCTGTCCACCAAAAAGAGAGCAATCCCTTCGGCTGGATCAGCCCCTTTTCCCATACGGGCTACGACAATAAGATGAGTAGCTGCGTGAGCATCAATGGTGAAGAGCTTTAAACCGTCAAGAACAAAATCGCCATTCTTACTCGTAGCGGTTGTCTGCACTGCTCCAGGCTCCCAACTATACCCAGGCTCAGTCAGTGCCAGAGTCAGGATTTGCTCCCCTTCAGTAACGGCTGGTAGAACGCGCCGTTTTTGTTCCTCGGTGCCTGCTTCTAAGATGATCGAACTGCCTAATATCCCGGAAGAAAAATATGGCCCGGGAAGAGGACCTGTGCCTAACGCTTCAAATAAGACACCAGCACATGTCAGCGAATTCCCCATCCCGCCATATTGCTCCGGAATAATGACCCCTAGCCAACCCATTTCCACTGCCTTCCGCCAAAGCTCTTCCGTATAACCCGTATCTGTCTCCTGTAAGGCCTGTATGACTTCCTTTGGGGCATCTCGTCGCAGAAAATCCAGAGCTGTTTTCTTTAACATCTCTTCGCTCTCAGTAAGACCTAGATCTAGGTTCATATTTTACCTCCCAAGGTTAAGCCTGATTTCACCCAACTACCGTAGCCCTATTAATCTATCGCCCAATGGCAAGTGCGCGAGATATGCCTATCTTCAACGCTTCCGGGGTACCACCAGGGGCAAGGCAGATTCCACAGCGTTGACCAACCTCAAAAATGCCCTCATCTAGACCCCACTCAGTATCATCGACAAAGGCATAGGGGCCAAGGACCGCAGCCATATCAGCAATAAGCCTGGCACCAAACATCTTTGAATATAATGCGAGTTGTGGCCCTCCATAGACACCTCCCTTGCCGTCAGCATTCCTCATGGAAAATAGTCGCTCTATCTGAGCCCCAATGTAGATGTTTACCACGCTATTAAGCAGTTGAGGGTTTTCCCTCAACCGTTTTACCACGTTCGGATTGCTCTTACATTGGGCAAGGAACTTTTCCACTACTAAATTCCGGGCTATCCATGCACCCCCACCATGCTCGACTTCTAAGGTAGCACTTGTCACCATCCACCCCTGTCCTTCTCTCCCAATCAAATGAGACTCATGAATTCTGACATCGTCAAAGAAAACAGAGTGTTTCACCGCTTCCAAATTGGCGCCCGTTGGGCCACAAGCTACAGGAAGGGTGCTCAGAGGAAAGAGGTCAAGAGGCTGGATGGTAATGCCGGGCAAATTAGCCGGTATAAGAAAGCTAGATAAGTTTTGATGCCTAGGGGCTTCAAGGTCACTGCGAGTCAATAAATAGAATTGTTCTGGTGCAGATGGAAATGACCCTACAAAGATTTTTTGCCCGTTAACTATGAAATAGTCGTTGTCACGAACGTAACGAAGGGCTTTAGTCTGTTGATTGGCTTCGTCTGTGCCAGCCTCTGGTTCGGTAAACAGCTGCCAGGTAAGAACGTCACCCTTGAAGATGGGGGGCAGAAACCGCTTCTTTTGCTCCTCAGTTCCATAGGCCATAATGGCCGGTGCCGCTAATATTCCCATATCATATAAAGGGGGAAGAGCCAGGCCTTTCTTGGCTAACTCTTGAGTCAAGACATACCGGTGGTCCATATCGAGACCACCGCCACCATACTCGAGAGGATATCCAGGATAAAGCCACCCCTTCTCGCCAAGCTTACGAGTTAACTCACGCCGTTTCTGCCATTGTTCGTGGCTCATTTTGAGAGTGTCTCTTATGTCGACCAGATCCTTGGGAACATTCTCCTCCAGCCATTCTCGCACTTCCTTAGCAAATTCTTCCTGTTCCTCAGTATATTCTAGTGAAAAATCCATTTGTTACACCTCCTCCAGCAATGTATTTTGAGATTACTGATACACAATGCATCCATTGGCTTTCCGTTTAGCCTTCCTCTCACTGACGCACTTTGGCCCAAATGGCCTCGATTTTATCCAGGATTTCCGATATCAACTAGTGTTGCCATGCTAAACTCCTGCTTGCTGGCTGTCAAAGGCTCTAACAGGCCTAGAACTAGCTTCTGCAGCCAGTCCTATGCTGTGACGCCCCGAAAATTCCTGTCCTAAAACCCCATCCGAGGCCATCAACCTCGTAACAGCCAGTATTTCCCCCTTTCTCACCTCACCACCTGCCTGTCCTGATGGCCGCTAGCCAGGTGCGAGGCAAGCCCCCGGCCTATCCGCTCGAGAACGGCAGCAAACAAGGCTCTGGGGACCGCCACCTTAGCCGATTGGAAGATAATCATGAACCTAAATGGTTGGCTGTATCCTTAGACATCTTCGGGTTTGCCGATACGCCTTGACAAACCGACTTTCTGTTAGCCTGGTGCCTGGGCGCCCTCCGGCGCATGGGAGATCCTGCTATCCTGGGGGAGTGACCGGTACACGCAAAAACCGCCTCACGGCTACCGGGTCACCCCGGAAACAGCTTCGGCGATGTTCTAACCCTTCGCCTCGATAGGCTGCCACTGCCATCCCTCTCCCTTCTGGACGACGTGACCCAGACCTGGGAACGGGAAGTGAAAGGCAAGCACCAGGGCCTTCTCAGCCGCAGCCCTGTTCAGAAGCTGGCGCCTGGTGGCCACGACTTCATGAGGAGCAAAATCGACGACCGCATGCCATCCTGGCTGCTCGAGATGGATAGGATGGAGCACAGCATCTGAGACGCACAGCAGTTGCTCGCCTCCCGAGGAAATGGCCAGCGCCATGTGCCCTGGCGTGTGGCCGGGTGCCGCGACGGCATGTATACCAGGCACGATTTCCGCTTCATGGTCAACGAGGTCGAGTTGGCCTTGAATTGGTGGGAGGTTGTTGCGGGCGAACTTCAGGAGGACTTCTCTGCCGTGTTCATCAAGCTTCAGTTCCGCCTGCTCTGAGGTCCAAAAATCCCACTCGTCTTTCCACATAACGTGGCGCGCCTTGGGGAAAGCTGGCTTGCCCTCGGCATCGGTGTTCCCGCCGATGTGGTCCGGATGCCCGTGCGTGAGGATGACCGTATCAATGTCACCAGGCGCAATCCCTCCTGCCTGGAGGTTCTGAAGAAGTCTTCCTGTGTTTGGGTCAAGACCATCCGCACCTGTATCAACCAGCACCCGATGCTCACCTGTGTTGACCACCACGCAGATATACGGACTTGCCCACGCTACCCACTGTTCTGGCTGTATGCTGTGTTCGCGAAGCACCCGCTCAAGGAGTTCTCTTGGCGCGTTGGCGAAAAGAAAGGTAGCAGGAGGTGGGAAGGTCGGTGGTGCGTATGTGAGGGTGCCATCGCTGACGGCCATGCATTCGAAAACCCCCACCTTGAAGCGATAGATTTCAGTGTTCATAGTCATCCTCATGGCTTACAAACTTAGCTCAAGTATAACACAGGGTCGAGCTAGAAAGAACACGACCCAACGAAATCAAGTTTCGTTACCCGGTGCTGCAGCAGACAACAGCTCCTTTGGTTGGGGGCTGGAATTTCCGGACTGTTGTTCAATCCAAAACCAAATATGCAGTAGTTGCGAGACGTATTTAACGGGGATAGTTGTGCGACCATCTCTGCCAAGGTATAATTTGGATTGCCTTGTGTCAAGTTCAGTCTCCCTGAGGATTCTTCCTCGCAGAGAACGCGCCTCTGCTGAATCAACAAAAGCCGCCAGCTAAGATGAACTGGATGCAACTGGGGTAAACATGACCGACACCAATGCATCTGCAACCAAAAAACGGCTTGAATCCAAGTGGCTGATTCTAACGGCAGTAATGCTGGGCACCTTTATGACACCCCTTGATGGCAGCATAGTCAATACGATTCTCCCCTCCATCACCGCCTTCTTCCACACCGAGATCTCGATAGCGCAATGGGTGCCGACAGTCTACCTGTTGACCATTTGCTGCCTTATCCTGCTGTATGGTCGACTGGGGGACATGGTTGGTTATAAGAGGGTTTTCCTCTACGGCCTCGCTGCCTTTACCGTAACCTCTATTCTATGCGGCTCCTCGCAGACCATCTGGATGCTGATTGCATTTCGGGCCCTTCAGGGGCTTGCAGCAAGCATGATAATGGCCGTAGGCTTTGCCATCGTTACGGCAGCCTTTCCACCGACGGAGCGAGGCAAGGCTCTGGGCATCTATGCTATTGGCATCGCCGTCGGCCTGGGCCTGGGGCCAACTCTTGGTGGCCTGATTGCTGAACACCTCAGCTGGCGCTACGTCTTCTTCATCAATGTCCCAATTGGAATAGCCGCTCTACTTTGGGGTTCCCGGGTCATACCCCAGGGTAGCACAAAACCAGGACAGCGCCTTGATTTGGCCGGGGCCCTGACTGCCCTTGTCTTTCTGCTCGCCTTGCTTCTCTACGCCAATAGAGCTGAGGACTGGGGATGGGCGTCACCCGTGCCCCTTAGCCTGCTGGCAGTAGCGGTCGTGTTTGGCGTGTTGTTCTTTTGGATAGAGCGAACCTCGGAACAGCCTATGCTCAACCTGGCACTGTTCGCCAACCGCATGTTCAGCTTCGCCAGCCTGAGCGCCCTTCTCAGCTTCACGGCATTGTATGCCCTTGTCTTCCTGACGCCCTTTTACCTGATGTTTGTGCTCCACTACAGCGTACTCAAAGTGGGATTGGTAATGGCTGCTTCCCCCGTAGTTACCCTCATTGTAGCGCCTCTGAGCGGTGCAGCCTCAGACCGCATCGGCACCAGAGTTTTCGCCGTTTGCGGCATGTGTATCGCTGCCTTGGGCCTCTTCCTCTTCAGTGGCTTGCAGGAATCTGCTACAGCCTTTGACCTTGTATGGCGTCTCGCTGTTACCGGCTTGGGAATGGGTATGTTCCAAAGCCCGAACAACAGTACAGTCATGGGAAATGTTCCCCCATGGCACCTGGGAATTGCTTCGGGGATACTGGCCGCCATGCGTAATATGGGCATGGTGTTGGGGATAGCTGTCGCCGGAGCCATACTTTACAGTTTGGCCCCCATTTCAGCGTCCGCGCATCCGGGTTCCTTTAGCCCCACCGACATACACCAGTTTATGTACGGGTTACGCTGGGCCTATATATCGGGAGCGCTCTTGGCAGCTACTGCTGCCCTGACCTCTCTCTTAGCAATAGGCCGCCGCCCACAAGCTTAGACCGAGAGCTCGCCCGTAAACCCGGGCCACACTTGGATGATTTTCCCCCCAATGGCTACATGCTGGCTGGTAGGCTCGCTGGTGTTGAGCATGATTGCTCTTGCTTCGGAGGTGCCTTACCCGGAGCCCATCACAAGCAAAGCCTGTTCACAATACCCACCGCCTTGAGCCTCGTCGGTTTGAGCCAGCTTCATTGAACAATTGTCAGGAATGTTGCCTAACGCCCTGCCGCTCCCCGATCACTTTTGTCATCGTTCTTGCCTTATTCGGCGAAGGCCTAATAGCATGTCACTATAAACGAAACGGTTATTTGATCTCTACGAGCTCAATGTCAAAAGTCAGGTCTTTCCCAGCCAGTGGATGGTTGGCATCTAGCGTCACGCTCGATTCGGAGACATCGATCACCTTTACCACAATTGTTTCACCACTTGGTTGACTGATTTGCAATTGCTGACCGACCTCTGGTTGCAAGTCCTCCGGCAAGAGGTCCCGATCTACCACCATTACCAGTTCCTCACGGTATGGGTATGCTTCATCCGCCGGGATTTCGACGGTTTTCGATTCGCCCGGGCTCATTCCGACTACAGCTTGTTCGAAGCCCGGGATCAGTTGACCCTCGCCTATTGTAAACTGCAGAGGGTCGCGCCCAATGGAAGTTTCAAATACTGTGCCATCCTCCAATTTGAGCGTGTAGTGAACCTGCACGGTATCCCCATCTTTTGCCTGTGCCGTTCCTTCTTTCTCTTCTCCTCCGCCACAAGCGACGCCAATGACCAGCGCTAGACCCAATATCGCAATTGCTAGTACTGATAGCCACTTCTTCATCTGACGTCTCCTTCTGCCCCCTTTTGGCACCCTATTTCGTGCAGGCTCTTGTATACTATCCCCGTGTATCCAGAGTGTCAAGGTCTTGCCCAATTTGAATCGGGATTTCTCACATTGCATTCCGTGGTGACGGTAAACAAGTCCGCGTACTCTGGGTCCATTGCCAGCCTGAAGCTCTCCGCTATCAGGTTGACCGCCGGTTCGAACTGTGGATGGTCGCGGCCTACCCTCTCTCCCTTCATAAAAAAGATGTTCCGCTTGTAGGAATACAATCGCTCCCGGTATTCTTTTTCTGTTCTCATTAGTTTTCCCCCCTATACCGGATTGGTCAAGGAAATCATCCTTGCTGGAAGCGTCCACAAATCACTTCTTTTCTGGGCTGCCTGGACGTTTTGAAGGTTTATGAGATACCTGAAAGCGTGCGCTGCCACACAATTCATCGGAATGTTCCTTCATCTCTGGAAAGACGAGCCAAAGCAGGCCCGTTTGCCATATCGATTACCCCACCGTTTACCCTATCGTTTACCACCCATGGTTTACCTTCCCGAAACAGCGCATGCCCCCCCGATATCATAGGTATCCCCTGGGGTGAGGGGATATCCTGATCTAGAACTGGAACAGGCAGTCGCTGAGCTCAGCACAATCCGTAATTCAAGTCCGATTAACTGATGTGGAAATTATCCAATGGCACGATTGTGGTTTTACGGTGCTGTTGCAGGCGAAGCTCACGGTGCCCAGATCTTGGCGAAACGCAAGCGAAGCTTTGCCCCGGTTGAACAAAAGGCAAGAATGTTACCTGTTTCGCGTTGGGGAAATGCTCCGGCAGTGTTGGTCAACTCCCCGGTGCTGGAGGGGGCCGAATGGCGCTGTTTAGACCGACCATAGTGGCAGCCAATGGGTCTGTTGAGAAATGCAGCGAAAGAATAGAGGAACCCGTGCTTGCCTCAGCTCAACCGGAGAGCCCTATGGTGGAGAGTGGTGGGTAGGAGGGATAAACCAAGGCTCACCGAGGCAGTGTGACAGCATTCTAAGTGGCTGGACTTCTGACCATCGGCCATGTCCGATCTTCCTCACTCCATTTTTGCCGACATTCTGCCGACAAACTGTTTAGCACCCCTTGGGACAGGATGAAACTACCGGATATGAAAACGGCCTTTACCTAAGACCCGACACCACGCTATGCTATCTGGCGTCACAGGGTGGTACATCGCGTTTGTGCCCTTTAATCCGCGTGTCGAAGGTTCAATTCCCTCCCGGCTCACAATCCCAAGCGTCTCCTTTTGCCCACATTCTCGATTTGAGCCCGCTTAAGATTGAGGAACTCGTCCAAACGGCGAACTGCATGTTCCTGCAACCCCTGAATCACGTGGCTGTAAGCATCCAGGATGTCATGGTGATTCTGAAATGGCAAATTACTGCCGAATATTGGCGTGGCTTTGCCAGTTTTAGGATTAAGATATTGGATACTGAACTTACATCTGATAAACTGGCATACAGAAACGCCGAGAGCGACGCTTCAAACACGTTCTTGGGAGGTTTTGTATGGATGTATTAGAGGCGATAAAGGAGAGGAGGAGCATCAGAAAGTATGAATCCAAGGCTGTATCCGAGGAGAAGGTGAAACAAATCCTAGAGGCGGGCCGGTGGGCACCATCGGCTAACAACAGTCAGCCCTGGAAGTTCATAGTGGTCAGGGATGAGAAGATCAGGAAAGAGTTAGCTCAGGTTGCCACCTATGGCCGATTTCTTGCTCAAGCGCCTGTAGCCATCGCTGTAGTCATGGACCCCCAAGCCTCCAATCATCCGGTGGAGGATGGGGCAGCTGCCACCCAAAACATGCTTCTGGCAGCTCATGCCTTAGGCCTGGGGACCTGCTGGATTGGCTCCTACGGTTCTGGCTACGAGGAGGGGGCTAAGAAAGTCCTCGCAATCCCTGGCGACAAGAGGCTGCTGGCGCTGATTTCCCTGGGCTACCCAGCGGAATCGCCACGAAGGGACAGGATGAAACTCAGTGAGCTAGTATGCTACGACCGATACACAGAAAAGTAGAACAATCCAATTCCTACACAAAGGAGGCGAATGATGAAGCTGGAAAACAAGATAGCTTTGATAACCGGTGCTGGTTCCGGCCTTGGTCAAGCCATAGCGCTGGCTTTTACCAGGGAAGGGGCTAAGGTGGCGGTCAACGATATAGATGAGGCCAGGATCCAACGCACCCTTCAGGAAATAGAGAGGCTGGGAGGCGAGGGCTTCGGGGTGAAGGCAGACGTCGCCTCTAGCCGTGAGGTCAAAGAGATGTTCGCCAAGGTTGTGAAAAGGTTCCGCACCCTAGACATCCTGGTAAATAATGCTGGAATCCTCAGGTCGAGCGCCAAGGCTAAGGAGAATTTAGCCAAATACCTTCAGCTACTAGCGACCACCGGGGCAGCAAGAATCTCCCTGGAGGCAACAAGGTACACCAGCGACGAGGACTGGCACAGGATGATGTCAGTTCACCTCAACGGAACCTTTTATTGCACTAGGGAGGCACTCAACATCATGGAGGAAAAGGGGTATGGCAAGATAATCAATATGGCCTCCATCTGTGGGATGTCGGGGGCCTGCGCCGGTAGCCCGGATTACTCGGCAGCAAAGGGGGGCATCATCGGCTTCACCAAATCAGTGGCTGCCGAGGTCATCGGAAGAGGGGTCTATGTCAATGCAATCGCCCCCGGCTTCATCGAGACCCCGGGGTTGATGGCCGACCTGACGCCAGAGGCCATCGCCATGGTAACTATGCGTATCCCTTTAGGCCGGTTGGGCACCCCCACCGAGGTTGCCCCGATAGCCGTCTTTCTCGCCTCGGATGAGTCAAGCTTCGTGGTGGGGCAGGTAATAAGCCCCAATGGAGGCATGTTATTATAGCTTTGCCAAGGGCGCGGTGCAAGCCATCGCTCCATTAGGCAGCAGATGATGTGATTGACAGGGGGAGAGGTTGATGGAATAATACGAGGCAAGGAAGCCAAGGAGGTGTCAGTTGAACAAACGGTCCAAGGAGGTGATCCCCGGCGTAGAGTGGGTTCCTGGCACCGGTGATTTCATCAAGATAAACGAAGAAAAGTGTAATGGCTGTGGCGACTGCGTAAAGGTATGCCTGGGTAGATGTTTCGGGCTTCGCCGGCGAAAGGCATATGTGAGAAGCCTGAAGACCTGCTTTGAATGTGCCGCCTGCTGGTTTGTTTGCCCTGAGGATGCCGTCGACTTTTCATGGCCCAAGGGGGGAACAGGGCTCAGAACCGAATTCGGCTGATCGACTTCTTATCAGTGCCGGGGAGGTATCGGACATGGAGAAATATGATGTAATAGTTGTAGGTGCAGGTTTTGGTGGGCCGGCGGCGGCCAAGAAATGTGCTGAGGCCGGCCTTCGTACCCTCATCGTTGAAAGGGGACAGAGACCTGGGGAAAAGATCGTTTCAGGTACCTATGTACCGCTATTTGGGGCCCCCGATTGGATAAGGGAAGGGAACCCTCCCCTGGAGAGGGCTGCCTATGGGTGGAAATATCACTTCATAAAGGGTGGCGATATATATCTTTCAATAAAGGTATCCTTTCCATTTCCAATAAGCTATGGCATGTATTGCCGCCCCATGTGTACCTGGTTGGCAGAGCAAGCGGTCAAGTCAGGGGCTGAACTCAGGACATCGACAACGGCGGTGGATGTTATCAAAGAGGGGGACTATATAAAAGGGATCGTTACTGATAGAGGCGAGGAGCTGAAATCCGATATCCTAATCGATTCTGAGGGGCTACAGAATCTGCTGGCGATAAAGGCTGGCATAAGAAAGAAGTACATCCCCGATGCCATCGAGCTCTGCCTGGAGTATGACTTCGAAATGGACAGCGCAGATGTTGATAGAATCTTTGAGGATCACATCGAGTTTCACTTTGCCATGCCGGAGGAGAAGGTGATAGCGCCTCTGGGGCAGGGCTCTGTGGTCTATCTTTTCCCCTATCGAAACAGCATTCACACCTGCATCGGTCAGTTCCTTAAGCACGAAGGGGAGGTGGCACAGACCTCTAGATTGCTGGAAACATACTATGAAAACTATTTCCAGACGAGGCGGTGGAAGGAAGTGATCGGACCCAAGGCGAAATTGAGGGCAAAGATGTGGGATACCTGCCCGCTTTACGTTGGGCTCTTCCCTGAGATGCATTCCATGCCCCGATGCGGAAACGGCATTCTGCTCATCGGGGATGCCGCCGGTTTTGAGGACACCTCTTCAGGAGCGGGGATAGCCAACGCATGGTATTCTGCCGAAATCGCTGCCGATGTCGCCATTGAAGCGCTGAAAGCAAAGGATACATCGGCAGTCTTCCTGGCAAAATATGATGAGCTTTGGCAAGCACATCCGGTACTCCCTCGTAGCATCAGCGACCGAGGCAGAAGGAATCTTCTCCAGGCACAAAAAGACGAGGCGCTGATGGTAAAGCTAGGCTTCGAACAATGGTTTAATTCCGTCTACGATCTTATCCCCATGTTAAACCTAATGAAGCCCAGCGAGATTGCAGCCATGTTGCCCAAAGTCTAAGGAAAGCGGCCACCTACTCATAGTAAGGAAGAGCCATATCGAGGGATTGAGATAGGAAGAGGAAGCCCGCTAGCAGCAGCTAGCTATATCCATATCCAAAGCTGAACAGTTGAATCCATAGCCTGAAGTTGACAACGAATAGGGCAACTGTGAGCCGAGCCGAATCCGACAACGGATGGGCGAGGAACCGGTTGCCCTTTTGCTTTGGGCAGCTGGAATAACAAATAGGGAGCTGCAACAGATGGAATCTGAATTGAAGGGTAGGGGTCTTGACGTATATACATCGACACCCCCATCTTTCGCTGGCGGCCCTGTGAAACTGCAGTTGCCACGAGGTAGCTACATGACGCCGCAGGGCGCGGTGTTTGAAGCTCGTCGGCTGGTCCGAATCAATCAATCTTGGGCTGTCATCCTGCCCAGGCTCTGGGTAGAGCTATTTGCCAGGGAGAGGTGGGTGGAGGTTACCATCGACAACCAAACGCCGGAAATTCGCATCAGGCCATTGAGCCAAAGCAAACTGGAGGCGATTCATGAATGGAATCAACGTCGTAAGGGAAACCGTTGAGCTAACCCTGATTTCAGATACGTCGAAGGCGAACAGCCCGGTAGTCTCCTCATCACCTCTGAGGTCGAAGAGGGGAAAAACTACTTAGTCTCACATTATGCATCTCTGCCCGGCGTTGCATATCTCAGATGCCACCGCCTACGGCATTATTCCGAAGTACGCCGAGTAACTGGAGAAGGGAACACTAAAGCATCTCATCTTCCCTGAGTTCATCAGGCCCCTAGAGCGCTAGAAGGATACCGCCACCTCTCTGGTTGCATTCTTGGCCGAACTTATGGAGGAGAGAGTGAAGGAGATTAGAACCTTCGCCACCAGCTTCGGGTTGCCCAAAACTGTAAGGGCTGGAGACATTGCCTGCATAGCCAAGGGCAATCTGAAATGGAGGGAGCGCTACTGGAATGAGACTGGCTTCCTCTCACGGTTCCTCGTCATCAGTTATAGCTACGGGGCACAGACCGAAAGGGCGCTCAAGTCTATATCGGGTGGAGCAGACTCGTATCCTCGTCACACACTGACCAGGTAACCGTCGACTTACTTCGCCGCTTTCTCATCCAAGAACAAACGATAGAAGAGGCAGTAACCGGAGCGATGAACGAGCTAGGGACCGACCCAAGGTATCAAAGCCTGCTATCATATTATCCAGGCCCCAGTGGAAAGTGCACCATCCATGACATTCTGAACAAATAACCTCGGCCTATTCCCGAATAACCCTCAAACTGTGCGCCGAATATTGCAATCTACCACAGCTTTATGTATGATTTGAATGCAGTTCTGCATGTTTTTAATGCGACTTAATTATAAACGTATAAAACAGATATGATGAATAGACTTTTTCGCAGGAAAAAAGAACAGAGTTACCTCGATGAGCACATCATTTGGGGCATTTGGGCGCCTCGTAGCCTCAAACCGGCCTACAAGATCATGGCTGCCGACCTGAGAGTGCCGATCTCAGTGCTGGTGGGGCACATTCTGACTCAATGGCTTGCCCGGGATGATAAAAGACTACATTATCGGGATGATGAGGCTTTACCACAAAGAAAACTTTGACACCTTGGGGAACTATATTAGGCATTTGGAGGTGAGAATTATAGGGGAGGCGGTAGCAGAAATAAGAGCTTTCATGCCATCCGCCGAGCTGTAGTCACCGCCTTGGATGATGTCCAAGTTGATGGGCTGTCGATATACGACTGGCTGCGCTGGGCAAAGGGGCGACAGTTCGGGATGCTGCCTACCTACATCAAGACCAAGCCCGATGAGATAGATAGGCGGGTTTTGGAAAGGCATCCATTCGTTCCAATTTGGCAACGGATAGCTCCGTTAACCCCATATTTACAATATGCTAATATTGATGGTGCATTGTGACGGCGAGGAGAACAGGTAGAGTGAATCCCAAGAATGTCACCATGTTTTGTGGTAAGGGAGGGGTAGGTAAGACAACTTGCGCTGCAGCCACCGCCTTGCACTACGCCGCCATAGGCAAGAATACCCTGGTCATCTCCACCGACTTCACGCCATCCCTGCGGGACATCTTCGAGTTGGAGGGCTCGGGAAAGCGGGCAAAGGTCACCGAGGGCTTGTATTTAGCCGAGATCAGCTACAATGATGTAAAGGCACTTTGGGACAAGAAGTTTGGGGCTGAGGTCTACGACGTTTTTTCTACCTTCGTTGACATCAGCTACGAGGAGTTTGTTGACTTCGTTGCCACCATCCTCCCTGGGATCAGAGATGAATTTATGGTTGACTACATCAGGGAACTCAGCGAATCTGGAGAATTTGACCGGATAATATGGGATACCGCTCCGGCGGGGCAAACCCTGGCTCTGCTGCGGATGCCATCAGTGGTCAATCAGCACCTTAAACCCGCGCCCCGAATCTACTCATCATTGAGAACAACACCAAAGAGGAGACGCTCCGTGCTTGGGGTGATAAGGGAGTGGCAGCAACTCTCAGATAAGGACATGGAATTTCTCAAAAACGGGGTCGAGTACAATCTGGTCACTATAGCCGAGGCCCTAGCCGTGCGCCAGCTTCACGGTATATTTGCTGAACTTCAGGACTACGGCCTTCACATCGACCATATAATCATCAATCAGGTAGTGGAGGAGCCCGACTCCCCGTTTCTCCGCACCAAGGCGAGGATGCAACAGCGCTATATTGAGGAGATAGAGGGCAAGTACGGAATTAACTCCACCAGGTTGCCCCTTTTCCCCTATGAGATAAAGGGGGCGGAGAGGCTGAGAGAGGTGGAGAGGAGACTATTCGGCGGCGACTTAAAGGCTTAGGAGCTGAAAAGGACATAAAGCTCAACCGTGCCAATGCGTGCGGCTAAATTGAGGTGATGATTTTGGCAAGACCTTTCCACTATGGAGGCCAAGCGGTTATTGAAGGGGTGATGATGCGTGGTCGTGAGCATCTAGCGATCGCCGTTCGCCTAACCAACAATGAGATCACCACACTTGCCAAACGCCTGCCAACTATTTACACCGGTCGCCTGAGGCAGACCCCTCTTGTGCGCGGGATCCTAGTGCTGGCGGAAACCCTGGTCTTGAGTATGCAATCTCTACTCTACTCCGCTGACGTGTTCACTGGGGAAGAGCAGGTCAAAGGCAAATCGGCTTTGCTTTGGGGTGCGGTGGCCATCGGCTTCATCATGGGCTTAGCCCTGTTCCTAGCGATCCCATTGGCAATCACATGGGCTGTTGACCCATACATTGGCTCAGACCTTGTAAGCAACCTGGTGGATGGCGTTGTCCGCCTTGTCATCGTTATTACCTACATCGGGGCCATTGGCCTGATACCCGGTGTCCGCAGTGTGTTTTGCTATCATGGGGCAGAACATAAGGTGATTAACGCTTACGAGGCTGGAGCTAACATGGAGGTGAAGGAGGTCCGAAGATACAGTACCGCCCATCCTCGCTGTGGCACCGGCTTTCTGCTCATTGTCCTGGTCATCGCCATTATCGCCTTTATATTCCTGGGGCGACCTCCAATGTATCTACGCTTTCTGTGGCGCCTTTTGCTTCTGCCTGTTATCGCTGCAGTTAGCTACGAACTGATGCGCCTTGGCGCTGAGCACGTCAAAAACGGCGTCGTTCGAACGCTCTTGGCCCCCAGTTTAGTGCTGCAAGCACTGACCACCCGCCAGCCCGATGACCCACAGCTTGAGGTCGGCATTTCGGCACTCAAAACTGTTATTGATGCCGATGCAATCAGTGAGGAAGTTACCGCTAAAGCCACCGAGCAACACTCAAACTAGACTCAGAGCAGCGCTAAACCGATGCCAAGCCTCTATCCAGTTGCAGGTAGGCAGTAACAGAGGTATATTTGCCTTCGCTATGCGATAGGACAGTACTTGTCCATGAACTCAATAGCGCTGTTGATGCATAGCTCAATGCCTACGCCGCTGCCACCGGCTTCGCCACCTACAATGTACAGACCCTCAATGGGCGTATTTATCTTGGGCCGCTTGTCCCCAACCTGACCTACCATCTGAGCAATGCCAATGCCGGCCCCATCCTCACCCAACATGTTGTCGAGGTCCTCGGCGGTCATGGTGTTGACCCACATGGCATGCTGCCGCAGGCCGGGGATGATTGTTTCAGCCGTGTTGAGTATAGCTTCCGTCAGCTCTTTCTTCATCCCTTTTCCCCTCCCGAGGCCACCAACAATGCAGACCAACTGCTTTCCTTCCGGTGCGATTTTAGAGGAGAAGTTGGATGGCACAACCACCATAAGGTTCAGTTCGTCGGGGATTATGCCGCTCTGAAGTTTCTTGGCGTAGTCTTCCCTATCGAAAGTGGCAATATGGCCCAGCATCATGATATCGGTCAGCTTCTTGTTAAGGGCAACTCGCACCACCGTAGCACCAGCCCCAGAATATTGAAGCCCCTTGACATAGTCCACGTAGTCGGACGGGAAATAGTCGACGCCCACCAGATTGAGAACCGTGTTTTTGATATCAGCATTAGAGACTACAATATCTGACTGGTAGAGTTTATCCCCAACCATCACCCCTTTGACCTTGCCCCTTTCCACATCAATCTTCTGCACCTCGGCTCCCAGCTTGATCTCACCGCCGAACTTCCTTATGCCATCTCCATAGGCATTGGAGATAGCGCTGCAGCCCCCATCGGGGTAGCCCGATGCCCTGGTTTCGGCCTCCCACTTCAGGCAGCGCATGAATTCAGCGGTGCTGGCAGTCGAGAGAGGACAACCAGTATAGATGCCGGAAACGCTTTCGACCCAAGCGTGGACCAGTGGTTCCTGAGTGTACTGGGAGAGATAGGATTCCAGGACCACATCATCGTATTCTTTCATCTTCTCATCTGGCATAAAGCGGATCTCCCCGAGAAAGTTCATCAGGCCGGTGAAATCCTTCTCCGGTACCATGTCCTTCAAGTCGTGGGGGAAGGTGCGAACCTGGCCCTGATAGCTGGAACGGGGCCGGACTTTGATGTACTTGACGGGGTCTGGTATGCCAACCCGACGCAGCACGTCGCCGGTGGGCCCCTTATCACTTCGGGATATGAGGTGAACGCCTAAATCGACGTGGAAACCACGCCTATCAAACGATGACAGCCTTCCTCCAAGAAACCTGTGCTTTTCCAGGAGCAAGGTCTTTTTGCCTCGATGTGAAAGCATGAGGGCAGTCGCCAAGCCACCGATTCCCGCCCCAACTACGATTGCATCATACTTCTTAGCCATTGACTTGTCTCCTCTCAATGTAAGAATTCGCTCCACCAGTATAGGACAGCAGCACACAGGGTGTCCAGATGTATAGACGCTAGCCGTTTAACCAGGAAGCTATTGTCAATCAGTAGAGATGCCGCAGAGGCGCTTTACTAGCCTCTTCTTCTCCTCTATGTCATACTGACCTACCATCCCGATCACCTCCATGATAGGCGACCCACCACCATGGAGGGCCCCGGCTTGGTTTATCCCCGTCGAGGGACCAGCGGTCATGTCTTGGATGAAGCGCCACAGCTTATGGACATCCTCGGCAGGCACATCCTCCTTCCGTTTGATATACTTGTGCAGCAGTGGCCCTATTTCAGGGTTAAAGAAGTCGCCTTCATGGGGTAGGCAGGAACCCAACCCGCCGGCCAAATCGGTCAGGATTTCATACTCATGGTAGGCATTTATCCCCGCCAGCCATCGGCCAGCATGGGTGGGAACTCCACCCGGCACCCATGTGCCCGAAGGTGCCTTCGATGATTGCAGGCTGGCAGCAATCCCTGAGGCATCGACGAGCACCGCCACAGCGATCAAATGGGCTAACTTCTCACGCACATGCTGATGCCTCTCTATCCCGTTATATTCAGCGGCTAAAGCCGCAGCCCCGACGAGGATCTCGGCCATTGCTGGTTTACATGCGGTATAATTAAAGCGATGATATATCGCGGTCAGGTATCCTAGCATAGGGGCAAATTCCACTTCGCCGCACATAAAGACCCGCTCCCAGGGAACAAATACATTGTCAAAGATGGTAAAGGAATCGGCAGAGCCATATTCAGCATAAGGCGCAGGCATGTGTTTCCTCTTACGCCCCGCTGGCATGCCGGCACAAACCATCTTTACCCCTTCCCAATCGGCAGGAACAGCGAAGCTAACGGCCCAGTCGGATTCCTCTTTGGTAAGGGCGCGACTGGGAGACGGAATAAGCTCATCGCCATAACATGCCATGCTGTTGCAATTTTTTGCTCCTCTAACCACGATGCCGTCCGATTTCTTCTCCACGATGCGCAAATACATATCAGGGTCTACCTGTTGGTGCGGTCTTTTGCTTCTGTCACCCTTGACATCGGTCATAGTTATGGGAGCGACTAGGTCATTCTCTTGAAAGTATTCTAGATATTTCATGAACCGTTTGTTATATTCGGTCCCATACTTCTGATCTATGTCATAGGTCACTATCGAAAGCGCATTGATGCTATCAGCTCCCCCACACCGCTGAATACAGCTACCGGTATGAAGCTGGAACCTTTTGGTCAGCTCGCGTCTCTTCATCAGATCTTCATGACTTTGGTGGATGTGGCAAAAGCGGTTGATCCTCTTCCCTGTGATATGCGAAGTGGCAGTCAGTAGGTCTTGCCACTCAGGATCGGTCTCGAGATCAAGAGTCAAGCTCATCAGCTTAATCCCGGGCATGAAGGCATCGTGGTCTCGCGGCACCTTCTCGCCATCCATGTAGACATTATTTCTCATCTTTTGTAACTTCTCGATGTATTTTTTGCTCGTGCGCATTTTGCCCTCCTTTTGCTCCTTACTTAGAGTCTATCTCAAACATTTGTTAGCCTGTGAAACAGCTAACATTCTCCCACAAGCCTGATGGAAGATTGGGCAAGCAGAACTCTAACACATCATTTATCACCCCCGTCTCAAGTTGTCAAGACCTCCCACTCAGGAGAGATGTTGAATTGAAAATGCTTATGCCTTATAATATGCCTCGGCAAGGAGGCAAGGGGGTTTTGCCTCTTTTAGAAGTGTTTCCTGCACAGGAGATCGGTGGTTCAAGCCCACTAGCACCGACCAGGCCGAAGTGGCGGAATGGCAGACGCGCTACGTTCAGGGCGTAGTGCCCTACAGGGCGTGGGAGTTCAAATCTCCCCTTCGGCACTTGCGCTTGTAGCTCAATTGGATAGAGCGCAGCCCTGCGGAGGCTGAGGCCGCGGGTTCGAGCCCCGCCAAGCGCGCCAGGGGCGATTAGCTCAGTTGGTTAGAGCGTCTGCTTTACACGCAGAAGGTCACAGGTTCGAGTCCTGTATCGCCCATTTAGGTATAGATAAGATCATCGTAGTTCATAGCTTTACCCTCCTTCCCTCTGTTTCTGGCTATCTTCTCCACAGTGCGACCATAGATGTGCTGAAACCAAGAACAGTGGAGACAGGGCTAATTTTGGATGTAAGAATCATCAAAGCGAGGGATCAAGCAGGCAAATGTCAATGATGGAAAAGGATCTCTAAACTGCCCAGTCCGCAGGATGCTACCTTTACACTGCTCGGTGCGTTCGGTGGTATTGAAGCACAAGGTTGGCTACTCTAAATCCAGAGTCAACCCCTTGATGTGTTCCGCAGCCATAGCCACCGGCATCGCAGCCAACATAGAATAGCCCACGTATTGGGGCTTTGGCTGAGGGCTTGTGTCGCCCACATTGCCCCACTATCTGACCTAAGCCAATGCACTCACCACCCTGCCCGGGGAGAACGTGATCCCGGGTGACCGCAGATACGTCAGCGGCCCCGAAGCGCTCCTTGCGTTCGATATGCTTGGGAAGCTCAGGCCAGAGCTTAGCTACCGTCTCATCCAATCTGTCCCACCATATCTCTGGCTCTTTCAACTCGGCATAAGCGGGGCACAGGGTAGAAGCCAGAGCACATTGCTTGCCCGCAGGAGCCAGGCTCGGGTCAAATAGAGAGGGCACTACCATAAAGACCTGGACATCCTCAGGAAGCTGTCCAGCCTTTGCCCTCTCAGCACGCTCTACATCGAAGTAGTTGTCATCGGAGAAGGCGACATACAGGGGATGTTCCAGCACCGGCTTGCTCAGAAAGTAGCGGATACCGATCCCTCCCATAGAGGGGACTAGACCCTTCACATAGTTCACGTAACCTTGATCAAAGTGCTTCTCACCCACAAGCTTGAGAACTGTAGGTTGAATCCCGGCATTGCTTACCACGATCGGCGCCTGAAAAGCACCTTTGTCGGTAACCACCCCACGAACCTGTCCATCTTTGATGGCGATCCGCTCCACTCTGGTCCGCAGCCGCACTTCACCACCGTAGCGCTTTACCGCATCGGCACAGGCTTCGAATAGCCGCCCATAGCCACCCTTAAAGTAGCACCCGGCACCGCCTCGGACCACGTCCTGCAGCGTCTTCACTGCCTCCGATGCACACCAAAGGTCAATGGGCACCACGGAGACGATGTTGGCTTCCATCCCGAGGAAGCTGTAAAGGGACTTAGGTATTCGATAGCGGGAAACAAACTCGTGAAAGGTGATTTCGTCCAGGGCATCGACCTCCTGGGGACTGAGCGAAGCCATATCGGTAAAGAAACGGTTGACCTCATCCGCTTCCTCAGGCTTCAGTGAGACAGGGCCTGGGGGTTGGTAAGGCGTGTATTTCCCCGATGGGTCGCGGTATAAAAGCAGACCAGCGCCTTCTGGCGCCAGAAGTTCAATCTCCAGCTCCAATTCCCGAATCAGCTCCTCAAACCGGCTGTTGCGGCTTGGCCCTCCAGATATCGGCCAGAGCTCGTAGCGGAAGCCCTCCTTGGAGACGGTCAGGGCTTTGCCACCGGGCCTATCGTTTTTCTCGAGCAGGAGGATTTTCATTCCCGCTTTCGCCAGCAGCGCAGCACAGGGAGCCCCTCCTGGCCCGGCCCCGACCACGATAGCATCGTAGACTGTGCTCTTCAAGTTGTCCTCATTTTATAAACTCAACAAACAGGCAACTTAGAAAAGTGGAGCTAGACTATTCGCCCGCGTAGACTTGCTCCACTATCGCCTCTGTCTCCTCCGGGGTGTACACGGCTACTGCCTGATACTCACGCTCCCCGACGACCTCATAGATCGGGGATGGCCAGATTGCCATGTGCCCAATGCCGTTAAGCGCTTCTCCACCATAACTCAGGGGCCCAACCAGGCTGTCAAAAGCCCCCGTCTCCATGGTCTCTATGATCTTGTCCCTATCGTCTACGGTGCCAGCCTGCCTCAGGACGTCGGTGATCACATACATAACATTTATCGCCCAGAATGCAGCTGGATTGAGCTCGACATCAAAGCGGGCTTCGTACGTCTCAGCCATGGCTTCCGCTTCCGGCCAGATGCCTCCGAATGGGTGTGGCATCGCGATTAGAAAGCCCTTGCACTTATCCCAGCCCGCCTCGTCGGCATAGCCTGGGAGCCAGTACCAAGTGGCGCTGAGCCCTTCATAGCCCATGTCCCACATCAGGTTGGAGATGGAAACACCGGTACTAATAAAGAGGTCAGGCTTGCGAGGCATGATCTTGGTCACTGTCGGAAGGAATTCCCTCGTCTCCGGAGGGACAAGCTCCCCGGCAACAACTTCAAGGCCGTAGTAGTCAGCACAGGCACGGAAGGCAGCATCAAGTGCGTAACCGGTGTCATCGGCAGGGACTACATAGGCAAGGCGCTTCACCTCGGGGTGCTCTTTGCTCAACCAGTCAAAGAAGGGCGGGAATTGAAGCCCCCAGGTGGCAGCGATCTGGAATAAATGGGGTTTATCCGGCCCGAAGACCTCCGGACTAGCACCGGCGATGTCGAGGATTAACCCTTTTTCTTTGCATATAGACTCGGCGGCCAACCCTGGACTGGCACCAGACTGGTGCATGAAGTCTACACCATCCTCAAAGATGAACTTCATAGTTGAAGCTGTCCCTTTGTCGATGGTCGGCCCGTTATCTTCGAAGATCATTTTCCATCGATATTGCTCCCCACCCACGGTGAAGGTGCCGATATCCTCAGCGGCCAGGTTAAATGCATCTTTCGCTGGCGCTCCGACTATGGCCCCGTAAAGGCCAGTCAGCGGCAAACCGACGCCCATCTTCAACTGCTTTACCCCTTCTTCTCCCCCTCCCCCACCACAAGCGACGCCAATAACCAGCGACAGGCACAAAAGCAAAAGCGCTACTAGGGATAACCATTTGTTCATTTCGCCTCTCCTTCCCTAGCCCCTCTATTTATCTAGGTACCTGTATAGTTTGCCAATCCTCTTTCCCTGTCTCAATGTGCCCCGCTCTATTTTGCCTCCTTCTTGGCTTTATCTTGCAGCCCTTTTTCCATGGTTAGGAGTATTTGATATAAGGATTCAGGCTCTTCTTTCCCCGGTTCAAGCCACGGCTTCGCTAGCCCGAGGTCCTCGGCGATGATCTTATAGCACCTGTAGCCCCCACTTGCCGACCCACCGTCACCGGAGAAGCCGGACCCCGTAGCATAAAGGTTCTTTATTGGTGTTCTGTGGTCTGAGAGCTCTGGGATGGGCCTGAACCTACCAGTTTGGTGTGGCACAGAATCTATAACGTGCCAGTTGCCCTCGGGCGCCATATTCTTCAGCCGGCAGCAATCGTAGGGAGTATCTGAGGCAACACCGATGACATTATCCCAGGTCATGTTAGGGGCAAAGGTCTGCCACAGCCTTAGCATGTCTTCAGTGTGCTGCTTCTTCAATTCCAGCCATTCCCTCTCGGTAAGGGCACTGGCTGGAGGCATGAAATTCTCATGAGATGCAAGGGCTTTCCCCGGGGGTGCATAGCTGGGATCTATCCGACCATGGCCCCAAACGACGGGGTTAAGGTCCACCGTGGGAGCCATCTTGCCCAGCCGTCTCCAGTAGCACTCCCTAGCCATAGTATCAGGGTCAGTGAACTGCTGCAGCCCGAGCCAAAATGTGCGATTTATGTCCGGGTTGAACTCAGCAGCTGTGTACATCGGATACTCATGTAGTGCCCAGTTGTACCACGCTATGGTCGTGTGCTTGCTTTCAATGAGCTCCACCCGGCGCACGATCTTGGAGCTCAGGTTCTCCTTGCCTATCAGGTCGAAGCAGAGTTGCTGTGGGCTTAGAGTGCTCACCACCAATTTTCTCGCCCCGATCTCAGTTCCATCGGTGAGACGGATGCCCTTGGCAGTTCCATTCTCAATAATAACCTTATCCACCTCACAGTGGGTCCAGATCTTGGCCCCATCAGCGACCAAGATCTTGTGGCAAGCATGAGCTGCCTGGTGAGTCCCTCCCACGTGGAAACACATATAAGGCACTAACGTGACCCACATCACTGGCAGCATCCCTCTCCCGGGAAGGGTGACATCAATTCCCAGTGAAAGCTGGAGCCTCACCAGAATGCATTGCAGCTCTTTGCTTCCCCAAAACTCCTTATGCGCCCGCAGAGGGCTATACATGGTGTAGATGGGATCCAACTCAATCCCCTTTTCCTGAAACCCTACCATCAGCTCAGGGAGTGTCTGCATCATGAGCAGCTCAAATTCGGTTGGAGGGGTATTTATTTGCGATATGATGTTCTTGAGAAGTATCTGCCGCAAATCCCACCCTTTGAGCCACAGCTCGGCATCTTTTTCTGAGAACCGGGCAATCTCTCTGGCAGTACGCTCCTGAGTGGGGTCATGTTTGACCGAGTAGATACCAAGGCACTTACCTGTATCCCGAAAGATAGCGCCATCGCTGATGACATACATGTCCAAATCGGCCCCGTCGAATTCGGGGAAATCGCGCTGAACCGGGAGATAATGCAGCCATATATAGATCATCTGGGCGTGTGTGTTGCAGAGAAACCCGGGAGCCGCACTTTCCTCTGTGGCCCAGCCTCCGCCAATTTCATGCCTCCTCTCAAATATGCCGACACTCATGCCACCATACCTTTGTAGATACATGGCACATGCTAGCCCCTTGCTCCCCCCTCCGATTACTACCGCATCGTAAGTAGCGTCTGGCATCTTAAACCTCCTTCAATTTGAATTCTTCCTCTCTTGATGGTCTGCAATTGCCAAGAGAAAGCTTGACGTCAATCCTAGTGACCAGGGAACGAGACAACATCCATTGGGTCGCCAGCAGTTAGGCCGCGAACATTTCCGATGCTTATAAACCGAAGCGGATCAAAGACCCGGCACAAGGGTCCCTCTTTTGGGAACGATCTGGAACGAATGTAAAGAAAGATTTGCAAGGAACGTTGGATCTCAACCTCCCGCACGAGAAGCCTAGCACAAACTTTACAAGCCGTCAAATTGGGATCGGGCTACCGCTCGCCATAGGTTGTCTCTGGGATAGCCTCCCTGGTGAGCAACGCAGTCTCAACACTGGTGACATTGCACACTACGCTCCTATGAAAGAGTAATGCAAGACCTGCTAAATCGCGATCATTCTGTTCCTGCACCGGTTAAGAGTTTTGCTCAATCTCCGATTCGTGCCACTATTTCTGGCGCACATAGTAACCTCCGACCCGGAGCCCTTAACCTGAATTAGAGCGCAATTCGCCACTAGCGAATTCGCTAAGCGAAGTGAAAAGCGGATCCGGTTCGTTCCCACTCGCGATAGGCAGCTACAAAAGGCCGACCCTCCTTGAGCACATGATACACGATCTTCAGCAACCACCTGGCCATTGCCGTCTTTGCTACATTAGGGCTCGGCGAAGCCGAATCTGGACGGTTGATGCACTAACAAGCTCGGGTTCAAGGATCCTTGGAGTATCAACACCTCCCTAACGCTGGGATACCCCAAGTTCAAGCAGGAAGGTATTGTGCCGCGAGGGTTCCGACTCATCACTTGGTTCTGCGAGAGGAGCAGCGGGCTGAGATCAAGGAGTAGGTCAACAGTCTGACTCTCTTCCGGTGAATTCACTTTAATTAGGGGGTGACGGTAAGAATTAGGGACGTTGACATGGGGCCAAGTTTATGCAAAAATAGCAGCCGAAGAAGTCAAGGAGGCATCAGATGAAGAGATGGTTTTCAGTAATAGCGGTTGTGGTTTTGGCTCTGGCGCTGGTAATTGGCGTCGCCTGTGGCGGCGGAGGAGGTGGGGGTACCCCAGGGGTAAAGACGGTCAAAATGGGTGCCGGGCTGCCACTCTCTGGCATATATGGAACCGTGGTCGGCACGCCGACGATACACGCGATGGAGGTAGCCCGTGATATGTGGCCTGAGTTTACTGTGGCTGGACAGCGCTACGCGATTAAGGCCATTAATGAGGATAACGGGTGGACTGGTGCCGGTGGGGTGGCGACAGCGACCAAGCTCATCTATACGGACAGGGTGAAGATAATGCACCAGTCAGGTGCCGATGCCGCGGGGGCGGCCCAGACTATCTGCGAACAGGCAGGGGTGATAATGGACATGTCGGCTGCCCCGCCAAATCTCTTGGGGCCGGACAAGCCCCACACCATCCAGATCTGCCCCAACTATCTAATGGACACGGTAGCGCTGTTCAAGTATGTGAGCGAAACCTACCCCGAGGTGAAAAGGGTTGCCATTTCTTTCGCCGATACTGCCTTTGGCCACTCCATGGGTGACGCTGCTGTTGATGCTGCCCCGTACTTTGACCTCGATGTGGTGGGCACCGAGTGGGTCCCTTCTGGCACGACGGAGTTTTATCCCCTGGCGACCAGGCTGGTGGAGGAAAATCCCGACCTTGTTCTCTGCGACGTGACAATATTGACGCCGATGGTGGAGATGGGCTATAAAGGCAAAACCGCCTATATTTCCTGGGCTGAGTCATACGGGGAGTACATAGGCTGGGAGAACTACCAGGGGGCCATGATCTATCAGCCAAACCCCTATGGAGCGGACCTGCCCCAAGAGGCCAGAGATTTCTTTGCTGAGATCAAGGCGCGGTTTGATGAAGAGCCGTCGCAGGGCCCATACTTCACCAGTATCACGCACTCCGTCTGGCCCGAGGTGATGGAGGCGGCAGGCACAGTGGATGACGTGGACAAACTCTTGGAGACCATCCACGGTGGGGTGAGCGTTGATACCTGGCTTGGTCCGATGCACTTCGGCGGCGAGGAGCTAATTGGCATCAACGCTTTTCTGTTGTGGCCAGCCCAGATCCATGAGATTAGGGACCACGACTATGTTTTAGTATATGAGATGACGCCAGACGAGGTATATCAGCTGGCGTGCGACGTCTATGGAGACAAATATAAGAAGTAGCAAGGGGGGGATATTCAACAACAGATTGGGGGCATTCTCTATCTGTCACATTAAAACACGAAATTGGTCACTGACAGAGGATTGCAGCTTCCGTCTATTTTGTTTACTACGTAACAAATTAGCCGCAATGTGACCCATGCCGACTGCTTGGTTCCCATCTTGTTCTATAAGGGCAGCTTTAGATTATTTTGGATTCCCTCAGTTTGAGGGCCAGATTTGCTCCCGCCTCCTCTGAAGTTTTGCCCTCCACGATCTCGCACCTTGCTTCCTTAGCCGGCACAAATAGCTGGAGCATCCTGCTTCGCCCCATTGGGCACAGCTCAACCCCCAGGTCCTGAGCTTTCCAGGTGATGACTGGCTTCTTCCGAGCTGCCATCAGCTCTCGCATCTGAATTGACCGCAGCTCACCTAGTTCATGGCTTATGGTAATCAGGGCAGGCAGCGGCACCTCGATCACTTCATAACCATCCGATACCACTCGCTCTACCTTTACCTTCCTATCACCAAGTTCCACTTTTTGGGCTACAGTAACGCTGGGGATGCCCAAAATCTCTGCGATACCGGAGCCCACCAGACCGGCATTAGTATCTGCGGCCTGCCTTCCGGCGAAGATGAGATCATATTCCCCTATTTTCCTTATGGCAGCAGCCAGAATGTAAGCCGTGGAGTAGCCATCGAGGTCTTCAAATAGGTCGTCCTCCAAAAGAATCAGCTCATCAGCGCCTGCAGCCAGCGATTTCTTCAACACTGCCTTGGCCAAATCCCTGCCCATGCTAACTGCGGTTATCTTGCTCGGGTGAAGGTCTTTGATCCTGAGGGCAGCCTCCAGACTATTCTCATCATAGGGGTTTATTACTGGTGGCACCCCTTTAGCCGGGATGGCCCGTTTTGCCTCAGGGTCAATCTTAAAAGTGGAAACTGGGGCCTCAGGGTCAAGCACAACTTTGATGCAAACGATGATGTTTAACATATTCTTCCTTTCAACCTAACATATTAGGCTAAAAGACCCATTTTTGGCTATTTGCCTAACGCCCATCACATGGCTGAATCATCCTCAAGATCAAGAATCGGCTTGCCCGCCAGGTCATGCTGGGTTATGTTCTCATCTTTAAGGATAAACCCCACAACCTCCAAGCGCGCTTGTTTAGCAGCTTGGCTTGGTCGATCTTCTTACCTCTCCATCACTCTACCGTTGTCGCCAAGCTCGATCACCTTCAAGCCTTGGCCACCGCTAGCGATGATGGTTCTCGCCCTGTTACACAGCCTAAGACGCGTCGCCAAATGGTCACCACCGTGCGTATGACTGGCAATGTGAGAGGAAGGAATCTGGTACTAGGAGACTCTTTCCACAATAGAGGCACTGCCAGCCCCTAGACAATTCTCCTCCCCAGCCGCTGTTCCAGCAGCATACGGGCAATGAGAAACTTGTGGATCTCGGTGGCTCCCTCATAGATCTGCGAGCCCCTGAAATCGCGGTATATCCTTTCGAAGGGGAGGTCAGTGGTATAGCCCAAGCCACCATGGATCTGGATGGCCCGATCCGCTACCCGGCAGGCTAGCTCCGAGCCCAGGATCTTGCACGCAGAGTACCCAAGTCGGCAGTCCTCGCCCTGATCCATGCCCCAAGCAGTGCGATATACTAGCCAGCGGGTAGTCTCAATTTCGATCCAGGAGTCAGCCAGCATCCATTGAATGGCCTGCCGCGTGGCCAGAAGCTGACCGAAGGTAACCCTGTGCGCGGAGTAGTCGATGCACCTATCAAGGCAGTACTGAGCGGCACCCACACCATAGGCCCCAATCTCCAGGCGAGCCAGGCCAAGGATAGTCAAAAACTGGCTCAATCCCATGCCCTCCCCACCTATCCGATTGGCATCGGGGACCCGGCAGTCATCGAAGTAGAGCTCGTTCACAGATACTCCCCGGGTTCCCATCATCTTCTGCCGCCGGCCGATGGTGAACCCGGGCGTGCCCACCTTCACAATGAAGGGAGTGATGCGCCGCGCCTCCTTGTCGGTTATGGCGTAGACAACCCCATACTCGGCTGCGGCACGCCCAGAGGAACGGGTAACGCCGCTGATGAGGTGCTTGACGCCGTTTATCACCCACTCGTCTCCGTCTCTCAC
>Ga0315296_10000530_pt1 | contig 34951 bp, 25 predicted proteins | sample YL17G14_18_MG_FD_203921 | JGI IMG/M metagenome (GOLD analysis project Ga0315296, IMG submission 203921) | Sediment microbial communities from Yellowstone Lake, YNP, Wyoming, USA - YL17G14_18 | ecosystem: Environmental > Aquatic > Freshwater > Lake > Sediment | place: USA: Wyoming | collected... | reverse complement strand
CGAAGAGCAGTTCGATTTCGAAGACAGGCCCGTGAGGAAATGGCTGGACGAGCTTTTCGCAAGGTTCGCGGAGAGCGTCGGAGTCAACAACCGCTCGTTCGGTCCGGCCAGCATGGTCCCCGCGTTCAGGAGCGTCGACGAGGGCCGGGTCACGTGGAGAGACATCTACACCAGCGATTCCAGGCATAGCTGCGTGATCCACGGCTCCGTGGATCGTGACGAGCGCAAGGCGAGCCTTTACTTCTTCCCCGCTCCGCTCGCCGGCCGGCCGGTGGAGGCGCAGGAGTTCAATCCGGACGAGATCGACTGGCTGACCGCCGGCGCATCGTTCAGACTCCAGCGCGCGACAGGCGGCGGGTATACGATCGAGAGCGCGGACGGGGCTGCTGCCACACTCTCCGCCGCGGGCGACTCGACAGGGGTCGTGGTCGGCGATGAGCCGGTCACTCTCACCCTCAAGAACGCGCAATACTACACCGTCTATCTCATGGGCAAGGACCTCGGGATCGGCATCGTGTACATCCTCGCGGTGACGAGCCTGTCGGTCCTCGGCATCTTCATGGCCGGCTTCGGCTCCAACAACAAGTGGAGCCTGTACGGCGCGGTGCGCTCGGCTGCACAACTTATGTCCTACGAGATCCCCATGACCCTCGCGGTCCTCGGCCCCGTCCTCATCGCAGGCTCCCTCTCAACCACCGATCTCGTCGAGAGCCAGGGCCGCCTCTGGTTCGTCATACCCCAGTTCCTCGCCTTCTACGTCTTCATGGTCTGCATGACGAGCGAGGTCAACCGCACCCCGTTCGATCTGCCCGAGGCCGAAAGCGAGCTTGTGGCCGGCTTCCATACCGAGTATTCGGGCCTCAAGTTCGGGTTCTTCTTCCTGGCCGAGTACGCCAACATGTTTCTTGCCTCGGCCATCATGGTGATCCTGTTCTTCGGGGGATGGAAAGGCCCGTTCGTGGTCCCCTACATCGGCGAGTTCGTGTCCGGCTTCGTATGGTTCATGCTGAAGGCCTGGTTGTGGCTGTGCATTTTCATCTGGTTCAGGGCGACGTTCCCGAGGTTCAGGATAGACCAGATGATGGACTATGCATGGAAGGTGCTGCTGCCGATCGCGCTCGGAAACATCGTCGTGACCGGCTATTTCGCCTTCTCGGATGTGTATTACCACAAGGCGGGGCTCAGAATCTGGCAGGAAAATAACTGGCGAATCTGGGAGCTGTACGTCAAGCCCCTGTTCGTCAATACCTATACTAATTATTTCGCGATCCCGGTCATCGTGATCTTCGCGATCCTCTTCCTGACCGACGCTATAGGCGTCCATCAGGATCATCGGCGCGAGAGGTCCGCATCGTCACCCCGGGAGTCCTTTCCCCGGGTGCCGGGCACAGACTGAGGGCGACGGAGTCGCCCGTGCCTGTGCCCGTCCCGCATCGGGCGGACGATAGACCGGAAGGCGTTTCACTGAGCAATGTCGAGCGTAAGACCGCCAGAATCCATCCTGCGCAAGCTCTCCAAAGTGCTCCTCCCGCTCTGGGGCATCCGCGCCGGGCTTTACATCACCGCCCAGCACCTCTTCCGGAGAAAGTTCACCGTCCAGTATCCTGAGAAGCGGATCGGGATCGATCCGAGCTACCGCGGCAAGATTTCGCTGCTTTTCGCGCCGAGGGCGGGAGAGGACATCTGCATAACCTGCCTTCAGTGCAGTCGGATCTGCCCGGTGGAGTGCATACATATCGTCCCGAGAGTCGACGAGAACAAGAAGCGTCACGTTGGGACGTTCGATGTCGATCTCGCGAAGTGCCTTTTCTGTGCGCTGTGCGAGGGGGTCTGCCCCGAGTTCTGCATTGTGCTGGACCCGATCTACGACTACTCGTCCTACTCGCGCGAGGGGCTCTACCTGACGGTCGAGGGGCTTCGAAGGAGCGCGAGCGAGGAAGAGTGGGCGGCGATGCAGGCGGTGAAGGAAGCGAAGAAGCGCGAGGTCGAGGAGAAGCGCAAGGCGAGAGCCGAGGTCGAGTAGCATGCGCTTCCAGCGCATGATCTCTTCGTAGCACGCGCTTCCAGCGCATGATCTCTTCGTAGCACGCGCTTCCAGCGCGTGAGTTGAGCGGTGGCCCGGCGATCCATTTGCCGGGAGAGTTGAACGAGGCCGACGTATGACTCTGGATGTCTACCAAAGCCTGTGGAGTTACCTGGACTGGGTCGCAAGAAACCTGTTCGGAGCTGCGCAGCCGCACCTGTGGTTCTGGGCGCTGAGTGTGGTGATCCTCGCGAGCGGCATCGGCGTGGTCACCACCAGGAACCTGGTGCACGCGGCGATGCTTCTTGCGCTGTGCTTCGTCGGGGTCGCGGGCATCTTCATTCTTCTCAATTCTGAATTCCTTGCCGCCGTGCAGGTGCTTGTGTACGCGGGCGGCGTGGTGACCCTGATAATCTTCGCCATCATGCTCTCGGAGAGCATTACCGGGAGGAAGATCGTCGCGCATAACCGGCAGAGCGTGGCCGCGCTCGGGGTGGCCCTGATGATGGCCATCGTGATGGTGGCTATCCTCCTGTATAACCAGGAGGGCTACTATGTCGGGCCGTGGCGATGGTGGGTCACCCCGCAAAGGAATGACTTCCCGGCCATCAGCAACGCGCAGCTCATCGGCAGGAGTCTCATGTCGACCTACACGCTGGCATTCTGGATCGCCAGCGTGATTCTGGCCATCGCCATGATCGGCGCGCTCATTCTTGCCAGGGGCGAAAGCGACATCCCCGAGGAACGCGATCGACCCCCCGGAACATGTAGCATGCGCTTCCAGCGCATGAGGTCTTCGTCCCACGAGCATCATGCTCGTGGAGATCTGAAACACGACACAGCTGAGAGCGAGGAACCGGAATGATCAATCCCGAAGTACCGGTCCCGGTTCATTTTTACATTCTTCTGGCGACGCTGCTGTTCTGCATCGGCGTTTTCGGCTGCCTCGCCAGGAGGAACGCGATCGCAATCCTGATGTCGCTCGAGCTCATGTTCAACGCGTGCAATATCGTGCTCGTGGCGTTCTGCCAGCGGCACGGGGTCACCTACACGCTGCAGGCTTTCAGCCGCGCGCAGGACATCGAGAGCCCAGTGGGGCAGATTTACGCGATTTTCGTCATCACCATCGCAGCCGCCGAGGCCGCGGTGGGCCTCGCGCTCGCTATCGCGGCGTACAGGCATTTCAAGTCGATCAACATGGAAGACATCAACATACTTAAATGGTAACATACGCTTCCAATGTAGCATGCGCTTCCAGCGCATGTCGTCTTCGTCCCACGAGCATCATGCTCGTGGCGACGTAGATGGGACGGGGACCTGGGCATGGAGCGCGGACTTTCAGTCCGCAAGGAATATGGAACCGGGATTCATCGAAAAACTCTACAGATACCCCGAGACGCTCGCGCACTGGATCGTCCTCGTGCCGTTCCTCAGCTTTGCCTTCATTACGCTGAAGCTGGCTGTTAACCGTAACGTGTGGCATGCGCATCCTGCGCATGATTCCGTAGGCGCGCACGGCAGTGCGCCAAAGACGGGGCCCAAGGGTCCGCCGACAGTCTGGCAGTCATATGGCTGGTTCCTGCTCGTCATTGCGGCAGGCATCGTCCTGCTTCTCATACGAAGGTTCGGCGCTGGTCTGCTGATTGACTACGGTCCTCTTGTGCGGGCCTGGCCGATCTGGGTCCTGGTGGTCCTCGTTTTCGCGTTGCCCAACAACTCCCGAAAATGGATTCAGAAGTACGGGCCGTACATCTCGGTCGGCGCGATAGCATTCAGCGGACTGATCGCGATCTCGCTCTGGCTGAAAACCCTGCGGGTCGGCATGTACCCCGCCGGTTCTCCTGACGGCGAAATCTGGCGGCAGGCGTTCCAGTACACCTGGTTCACCATCGGCGACTGGCATCTGGACATCGGGTTGAAGCTCGACGGGTTCGGCGTGTTCGGGGCTTTCATGGTGACTACAGTCGCCATGTGCATCCAGTGGTTCAGCCTGGGGTACATGTGGGACGATGAGTACGGCCGCAAGCACATCGCCCGCTACTTCGCCGAGCATTCGCTCTTCGTGACCGGCATGCTCGGCGTGGTCCTCTCCGACAACATCCTGACCTTCCTCATCGGCTGGGAGATCATGGGGCTCTGCTCCTATCTTCTGATCGGTTTCTTCACGTTCAAGCCGTCCGCGAACGCCGCCCAGGTGAAGGCCTTCATCACCACCAGGATCGGCGATGTCGGGTTCATGCTGGGGATTTTCCTCCTCGGTCTGATGTTCACGTACACCCAGAGCCCGATCAGCCTGAATATCGACGAGATCAGGCACGTCGTCACTTCCTACGATTGGTGGGCGGTGAATCTCGGATGGCTGCCCACCGCGGCGGCCCTCCTGATCTTCCTGGGCGCGGTGGGCAAGTCGGCGCAGTTCCCGCTGCATGTGTGGCTTCCCGACGCGATGGAAGGCCCCACCCCGGTCAGCGCATTGATTCATGCCGCCACCATGGTCGCGGCAGGAGTCTTCCTCGTCGCGAGATTCTTCTGGCTCTTCGAGCTCAGCCCGACGGCCATGCTGACCGTGGCCTGGATCGGGGCGATAACAGCCTTCGGCGCCGCGACCATCGGCGTCACCCAGTACGACTTCAAGCGCATCCTCGCCTACTCGACGATCAGCCAGCTCGGCTACATGATGATCGGCCTCGGCGTGGGCGCGGTCTCGGCCGGAATATTCCACCTGCTGACCCATGCCTACTTCAAGGCCCTGTTGTTTCTTGGCTCCGGCGCGGTCATCTACGGCTGCCGCCACATCCAGGACATCCGCTACATGGGCGGCCTCTCGAAGCGTATGCCGATCACCTACGTGACTTTCCTGGCGGGCACGCTCGCGCTGGCGGGAGTATTTCCCTTCGCCGGATTCTGGTCCAAGGATGAAATCCTGGGCGCCGCTTTCCATCTGGCGCAGCACGGCTACAGGCGGATTGTCGAGATCCAGACCGGGGATGAGGTCGCCAGATATACAACCCAGGTGATCGCTCCGAACTGGGGGCTCCTGGTCATCTGGCTGCTCGGGCTTGCCGGCGCGTTCCTCACCGCGTTCTACATGTTCCGTCTCATGAGCTACGTGTTTCTCGGCGGGCCTAAGGGCGACTACGAGTACCGGGCGAAGCAATCCCCTGATTATGGACATCACCCCAAGGGCGAGGCGGACACGAAGGCGTACGAGGCGTGGCCCACTCCTCCCGGACCGTTCGATGAGATCGAGCATCACCACGGTCCCATCGATCCGAAGGAAGTCCCGAGCAGCATGTGGGTCCCGCTCGTGATTCTTGCGCTCTTCTCGCTCCTCTTCGGTTTCATCGGGATGCCCTTCCTGGGCGAGCACAACCTGATCAGCAAGTTCCTTCATCACGGGCATCCGCATTTTCCGGTCGCCGACTCCCAGACGCTGGGCCTGATGCTGGTGAGCCTGGTGGTCGTGCTTCTCGGGGTGCATTTCGGGCTGAAGATCAACAACACCGAGGCGGGCGTGGTGTTTAAGAAGATGTTGAAGGCGGGCTACCCGAAGCTGTACAGGGCAGTCTACAACAAGTACTACGTGGACGAGTTCTACGAGGAGTATGTCATCCAGCCTGTGTTCTTCATCGTTCAGGTCGCCAGGGCGTTTGACAACTACATCGTCGATGGGATCGTCAACGCCGCGGGCTGGCTCACCTGGCAGTTCTCAATGCTGCAGGGATGGTGGGACAATACCGTGGTCGACGGCCTGGTGAACGCGGTCGCCTGGGTGGTCGGATTCTTATCCGATCTCGTCAAGCCCATACAGTCGGGCTACGTGCAGAACTACATGATGGTCATTATTGTCTTCGTGCTCTTCTACCTCCTGACGCTGTTCGTCAGGTGAGACGGCCGAAGGCTGGCGATAGATAGATGTAACCCGGGAACCCTTACGGCGAGCGTCGCCCGCCCGGCAATGAGGTTGACGGGTTCCCGGGCTACTGACAGACACTGACAGAATGAACCAGAGCGGTTGAGAAACCATGAGCGATCACGAGAAAAGGCCAATCCCCGCCGATGAAAATGTCTACGAGATGGAGCGGACCGCCGACGACCTGAGGAGGGAGCTTGCCCAGGGCGCCGTCTCCATGATCAGCGGGCTTCTCTGGATAATTGTCTTTGTCGTCGTCCTCGGCGGACTCTGGTGGCTCTCCCGGAACGGGCTTCTGATAAACCGGGGGTCCACCGAGAAGTCGCATATTCTCAGCCTGATCGTCTTTCTGCCCTTCATCGGCATTTTCTTCAACATGATGCTCCCGCACCGGGGGCTGATTTTCATACGCGTCAACTCGCTCGTCTACACCCTGATCCCCTTCATTCTGTCGCTCATCATGCTCTTCGGCTTCACTGGCGCGAGGAGCCCCGAGGGGCACGGAATCTATACCGATCAGCTCGGGAGACAGTTCGTGATCCGCGGGGACGGGACGTACAAGCCGATCATCGAGGAGGGCGAGCAGGAATGGAGCTACCGGCTCGTCGAGGGCGAGTACATGCTCGAAATTGACGGTCGACAGGAAAAGGTGAAGCCCAGGCGGGTCAGGGATTTCCTGTACGATCGATCGGCGACGCAGATGCAGTTCGAGGAGCTGCGGCCGTGGGTGGTTATGACCGACCGCCCGGCGACCGAGGTGGGCGAGTCCGAATACACGATCGCGAAATTCCAGTATCATCTGGGTGTCGACGGCATAAGCTTCCCGCTCATCGTCCTCACGACCCTGCTCAGCACCCTCGCCATCATCAGCTCCTTCAACATCACCAGGCGGCTCAAGGAGTATATGAGCTGGTTCCTTATCCTTGAGGTGGGCATGCTGGGCACCTTCATAGCCCTGGACTACCTGCTTTTCTACGTGTTCTGGGAGCTCGTGCTGGTCCCCATGTACTTCCTCATCGGCATCTGGGGCGGGCCCAGAAAAGAGTACGCCGCTCTGAAGTTCTTCCTGTACACCCTGTTCGGGTCGGTATTCCTTCTTGTCGGGATTATCTCCCTGTATTTCCTCACCGGCAAGGAGACGTTTGACATAGTGAAGCTGCAGGAGATCGCTCCGTTGCGTCTCGGCTCGGCGGCGATGTTCAAATGGCAGGTCCTTCTGTTTGCGGCGTTTTTCCTGAGCTTCGCGATCAAGGTCCCGATTTTCCCGTTCCACACCTGGTTGCCCGACGCGCACGTCGAGGCCCCGACCGCCATCAGTGTGCTCCTGGCGGGAATACTGCTGAAGATGGGAACGTACGGGTTCCTCAGGATGAGCTTCCCGACGTTCCCCGAGGCCACTTACTTCCTCGCCCCGTCGCTCGCGGTGCTCGCGATAATCAACATCGTGTACGGATCCCTTGTCGCGATGGCCCAGACCGATCTAAAGAAGCTGGTGGCGTACTCATCCATCGGCCACATGGGCTTCGCCATCCTCGGGATGGCCACCCTCAACAAGTGGGGCATGGAGGCGGCGCAACTGCAGATAGTGAATCACGGCATAATCTCCGGGAGCTTGTTCCTCCTGGTGGGCGTGATATATGACCGCGCGCATACGAGGGACCTGAACGTGTTCGGGGGACTCCTGGTGCAGATGAGGATGTACGGGATAATCATGGTGATCGCCAGCCTGGCGAACCTCGGGCTTCCGGGCCTGGCGGGGTTCTGGGGAGAGTTCTACAGCCTGCTTGGAGCCGTCAACCAGACCGAGTTCACGACGTCCAGCGGGCTGATATTCTTCCGGGTGCTGGCTCCGATCGCGGTGCTCGGGATAATCATAACGGCGGGCTACATGCTGATCATGGTCAGGAAGATCTTCATGGGCCCCTTTAACGAGCGCTGGAACTGGCTTACGGACATAGACGCGAGGGAGCTGGTCAGCGTAGTCCCGCTGATTTTCCTGATGATATTCATCGGGGTGTATCCCATGCCGCTGATGTCCCTGTTTAATGCGAGCATACTGAGGCTGGTGGATGTCGCCCGGTTCACCATCGGGGTGCCCCCGGTGGGATTCTGATGGGATGGGCGGGGCTTGTTTATTTTCGGGCGGCGGTTATGGTATACTGCACCGCCGACGGATTGTTTGGTGTAAAAGCCGGACTTTTCCGGTGATACTAAAGAGACTGAATCGCATTTCACGCCGATGGGCGTGACGCGGAGGTTGCCCATGCGAACCCGACTTGGCCTGATAATCGTCCTGGCGCTGATCGCGCTCATATTCGCCGGATGCGATGACAACAACAACAACAAGGACTTGCTCTTCAACGGGTCGGACGCGTTCATTGAACGGGTCTACATAGGGAACGTCCCCGTCCAGGCCGGCGGGACTTCCAACGTGCCGTTGAAACATGCCACCAGCATGCGTGTCGAGTTGTCCAATCCGGTGACCCGAGCGAGTCTGGCGGAGCTCTTCCACATTGCGTTCGTGGTCACCAACCTTGACACCGGGACTGCGTTCCACCTTTCGGAGGGCAACATGCCCGGCAACGGCGAGCTCTACTGGGTCGATGGCACCAACAAGATCATCGAATACAGGATGACCCATACCATGGACACAATCCTGATCGGCGGGGACTCGTACTCCATCGGTTTGCCCGGTGACACGCTCGAAATCCGCATCCTGGTCGCTGTCGGGAAAGCCGAGGACGGCACCCAGTTCGGGCTGACGATGGACGAGTTCTTCATCGTTTACACGGGCAGCAATCAGAGCTTGTAAGCATTGAGGTGCTGCAGGGCTTGACAGCCCGTCAGCCCTGTGGTTTCTTGAGTACCAGGGGCGGTCCTCCCGGCGGGACGCCTGCCCGGGGGCTGCTTTCTCCCTGAAGAATCCTGCGGTAGCCCTGCCCCCAGACCAAACCGGTGGCCCCGATGATGTATCTTATCTTTGCCGCCCGGTTATTCCCGCCAGGTTCCGTTTTTTCCCTGTACCGCAAAACCGGAGGTGTCCTCCCGATGTTTCCCAAGCCGATCACATCTCAACGCGGGTTCACCATGATTGAGCTCCTCACCGTCCTGGTTATCCTTGGAGTTCTCATCACTATCAGCCTGGTGGCCTTCACAAACGCCATATCAAAGGCGCGTCTCTCGCGGGTCAAGACCAACGTGAGCGAGATCGTGCTCAGACTGGATGACTTCGCGAACAGCCACAACGACAACTACCCGGCCCTTACCGTCTACCACAACACCCTCCCCCCTTCGAACAGCATCACCACAACTCCCGCGCCGCCGCCCGATCCCGACCCGTCCTCGGGTAATCCCGTCATCCTGAAGCGCATGGGGAACGCCATCGTCGGCGGCAGCCCGGGTCTGGTCGATACCGGCTATGCCCTGCAGGACGACTTCTATCGCGACGAGCTCGTGCCTCCTCCCGACGACATCAATCACACCGTCTCGCTGTTCAGAAACCGCTCGGGCGAAGTGAACGACCCGGACGACGGACCCATGCGCCCGGTCGATCAGCTCGTCCTCAACGGGCACTTCTCCGCTTATCCCGCCAACCCCCTGAGGGGTCCGGGCGTGCCGATGGTGAATATCGCGTACGTGCTGTACGACTACGACGCCCTCACGAACGACTTCCAGTGGGTGGACATCACCGTCAACGCCACGGGCGAGGTCCGCACCGGGCTCTGCGCCGCAAGACCGTCCCCCCTGGGCGTCTACGAGCCGATAGTGAACATCTGGGATGAGGACAGCTACCCCCAGGGAGATTTCGCCTACATCCCGTTCCAGTTCATCAACCAGCAGGGCACCCTCTGCAAGGGCTACTGGATCATCTGCTACGGCGATGTGAGCACGCTCCAGAACAGCGAATACAACAAGTTCGCGCTCGATATGTACGGGAACGAGATCGACCCGACCTACCACAACTGGCCCAACCTCCCGCCCCCGTACGGTGACGGCAATCCCAATACCCCGCCTGTTATCGGGACGGTCGAATGGGAGATCAAGAGGATCATCCAGGGCGCGCTCGACGTGCGGGCGACCGTATTCGACGACCAGTTGAAAACCACCTTCATTCCGACACCCTAGTCTCGCGCATTCCAGAGAAGGCGAGCAACGTGCCGACATCTTCCAGATGTCGGACACCGTGACGTCTGCTTCAAGCAGACGTCCTTATGTCACCAGAATCAACAATGCGCGGCACCCGTGTAGCATGCGCTTCCGATGTAGCATGCGCTTCCAGCGCATGGAGTCTTCGTCCCACGAGCATCATGCTCGTGGAGACGGGAGCAGTGAACAGGATGCCGATCTAGTGCGAGGGCATGCGCTGGACGCGCGTGCCACGAAGAGATCACGCGCTTCCGATGTAGCATGCGCTTCCAGCGCATGGAGTCTTCGTCCCACGAGCATCATGCTCGTGGAGACGGGAGCAGTGAGCAGGATGCCGATTTCGTGCGAGGGCACGCGCTGGACGCGCGTGCCACGAAGAGATCACGCGCTTCCGATGTAGCATGCGCTTCCAGCGCATGGAGTCTTCGTCCCACGAGCATCATGCTCGTGGAGACGGGAGCAGTGAGCAGGATGCCGATTTCGTGCGAGGGCACGCGCTGGAAGCGCATGCCACGAAGAGATCATGCGCTGGAAGCGCATGCTACACTAGAGGCGCATGCCTAGAGGCGCGTGTTACACTGTTGTAGTGCATTCCAAAAGAGGGCAACAAGAACGTGCCGACGTCTTCCAGACGTCGGGCATCGTGACGTCTGCTTCAAGCAGACGTCCTCATGTCGCATGTCACCCGAATTAACAATGCGAGACACCAGTCATCGCTATGAGATGGATAACCCGGCATACACCAGCGGCAACGATCGGTCTCCCCGCAGCGTCGGCCTGAAGGGTCGCGCGGCCGAATGGGCCGCGATTCTGCTCCTGATCATCCTCCCCGCGGTAGTGTACCTCCCAGTCACCATACGCTACGCGACCTTCGCAGGGTTCGATCATACCGGGATCAACCAGCCGCTCAAGCAGGAGGCTTTCGCCGCGCTGCGGTCGGGGCATCTTCCGCTCTGGGAGCACCGCCTGGACCGGGGCCTTCCGCTGTTCGCCGAGGGAGAGCCGGGCATCTTCTATCCGCTCAACCTGTTTTTCCTGATACCGGGCGATTTCCTCACCATCTACGACGCCGTATTGCTGCTGACTCTCGCGATCGCGGGGCTTCTGTTCTACTGGTGGGCGCGTCGGCTGGGGACGGGCCGGCTTGCCGGCTTTATCGCGGGAGTGGCGCACCAGTGGGGCGTCACAGTCAATTTCAACAAGGCGAATCTCAATATACTCCAGGCATTCATCTTGGCGCCCCTGCTGATGCTTCTGCTGGAGCCCGATCCGCGCGCGGGTCTCGACAAGCCGTGGCGTCGCGCGGGCTGGATAAGCCTGGTGTTCGCCGCCATGCTGTTCGCGGGGCAGTCGCAGTATGTGGTCTACACCGCCCTTTTCGCGCTCACCTACGTGGTCCTTCGCACGATCTTCTCCGGAAGGGCGTGGGCCTCGACCTTGTTCGCCATGGGCTTGCCGATTGTTTTCGGGGTTGCGCTCGGATCGACTCTCGCCGCGGTGCAGCTTCTCCCGACCCTCGAGCTCATCCCACTGAGCGAGCGAGGCTCGGGAGCGCTTGCCGAAGGGTTCTACACCCACGGCCTGTGGCTCACGCCCGAAAGGCTCTTCGCCACGTTCATTTTCCCGTCCTACCACTACTCCCTCGACCTGTTTCTTCCGTATCTCTCCACCACGATCTATGTGGGGCCTGTCGCGATCCTTCTCGCAGGTTACGCCGTCCGGAACCGGGCCAGGATCTCGAGTCCGGCCATGATCCCGCTCCTGATCGCGGGCATCGTGTTTCTCTATCTCGCTATGGGAGCGAATGCGCCGCTGGCGGGCGAGCTGACCTCATGGGGTCCGCTGGCGCAATTCCGCGGACATGGGCGACTGGGCGGCTATTTCGTCGCCGGCATGATCCTCCTGATGGGGCTTGGCCTTGACGCGATTCTGAAAGCGCCGTTTGTGCAGGATTGCGACCTGGTGGGCAGAAGAAAATGCCTGCCGCTGTTCGTTGTCGAGCTCATCCTGATGGCGCTGCTCACCGTACCCTTCATCACCCGCCGCGCGGAATATCTCGAGACCCGGATCGCGCTCGGCCTCATGCTCGGCTTCATCCTGATCTTCTTCATGGGCCTCCTCATCGGCAACCTTGTGCGCTCCCGGCTGCCCATAGTCGTCGCGGTGGCGGTAGTGCTGGCGGCTCAGATTATCGGCTTCCAGGCGACATCGTCGGAAACGATCCTCGCGCGCTCGTCATGGAATCCCGACCGTGCGGATCTGCTGTACATCCGCGATGAGTCCGACTCGCCTGACAAGGCCGCGATGCTCGCGATCCGCACCCAGGCGAGCGTCAGGATTCATGACAGAATCCTGCGTCGTGGTCTGGCCGCGTTCGAGCAGGGATCGCACACCCACATCGACCATCTGGGGAGCGCGAACGCGGGAATCATGGAGAATCTCACGGTCTGCAATGCAGATCTGCCCCTGGAGCTCGCCCGGTGGGAGTGGCTCGTCCATCGCCGGCTCTGGCCGAAGATCGACTTCACCTGCGGACCGCTTGAATCGCAGGATGCGAATCTTCTCTGGATCGTCGGGGCCAACTGGGTTGCGACCGAGAATGGGGGTCTCGAAATCCTGGGGTTCGAGCGCGTCGAGAGCCCGGACTGGCGCAACGGCGATGTGCCCTACTACATTTACAGAAGAGAATACCCGCTGCCGTCCTACTGGATGTACTGGCAATGGTCCGTGCACCCGGCCGACGCGTCCGAGGGAGAGACGCGCGACGCGTTCCTCGACTACCTGGCGACATCACCGGTCGCGAGCGAGGTGTTTCTGGAAGGCTCCGCGGAGAGCCTCGGAATCCCGCTCGAGGCTGAAGCGGGCGCCGGTCGCCGGTCGGCGGTCAGCGGAGGGTGGCGGAGTCCGACGGAATATGTCGCCGGAGTGAACGTGAGTCGCGAGGCGGTGTATGTTTTCCGTGACGCGTGGTACCCGGGCTGGGAGGTTTGGGTCAACGGCTCGCGCGCGGAGCTGCTTCGGGCCGATCTTGTCTACAAGGCCGTAAGGGTTCCGGCGGGAAGGAGCGAGGTTGTGTTCAGGTACAAATCGAGATATCTGCTCGCCGGATGGCTCGTGTCGGGCGTGAACGCACTGATTATCATCGCGCTCCTGGCGGGCCTGCCGCGTCGGACAAAGGCAGGGGAAAAGGCCACCGCCATGGTTGACTGAGGCAATACCGCCTTCCGGGGACGGAAGGGATTTTCTGGTATAATCAAACTCGAAGATTCGGAAAAGCAGCGGCCCTTCCTTCTCAGTCTCGAGGGCGTCCATTGAACAAACGCACGATCGTTGGAGGCGCTATGGAAGTCCACTACCGTTCGATCAAAGATATTGAGAGCCTCTGCATGGGTCTCGCAAACGAAAGCCGGCTCAGGATCGTTTTCCTTCTCAACGAGCTGGGCGAAGCATGTGTCAGCGACATCCGGAAGGTCCTTAGGATACCCCAACCCACCGTGAGCCGCCATCTCGAGATCCTCAGGCGCATGGCTCTTGTCGAGAACGAGCGCAGAGGCAAGTGGATCTACTACCGCCTGGTCAAGAACCAGCCGGAGGTTGTGAAAGGCCTGCTTCGTTGCATCACCAATGTCGAGTCCTCCCGCAAGCTCTTCAGAACGGACATGCAGTCTCGGATAGACAGACTCCCGCAGCGGCCCAGCGCTCGACGCTGAGGAAGTGCTGACCCCTCGCGCTGTGATCCTTCCCTGCGACCTGCCCGGCCCGTTCCGGATCATACTCTCTTCGACGCCCTTCACTTGACAAACAGCCGCATGCCGGGTGCCGCCTACTGAATCCCGGGTGCCGCTGCCCGGGTGGCGCCTACAAAATCCGTCCCCGGGCGGGTGGCGCCTACAAAATCCGTCCTCGGATTTTGTAGGTGGACCATCTCCAATCAACCGCATCTGATTCGTATTCGTTTGGATTATATGGACACGCCTACAAACTCGAGGACGAGTTTGTAGGCGGCACCCGGGTGGATAACGCAAGGTTGCATGATATCCTGGCCCGCCACGGGCTGATGGACAGATGGAATGAGTTCAACAAAAAGACATAGAGCGCATCGAGATCGCCCAGCAGCTCGGATGGATGAGATTTCCAGAGCGAAACTCAACAGGCGGGTGGAGCTGGCCAATTTGCCGTTCCCGGACAAGGTGCGGATTACTGTTGAGCTTCAGAAGATAGATAGTTGCCTGGCGAAAGCGGCAGGGAGGAAGCCAAAGAAGGTGTGGAAGCTGTAGTAGGTGCTGACTGAACAGGATCCGGGCGACGGTCCTCCTCTCCGCGACTTGCGGGTTGTCCCCAAAAAGGGTACTGCTGTCCCCAAAATGAGGACGGTTGCCGAACCGAATGCTGTTGCTGGCTCATGGCTCGCCGGGCTACGAACTTGTCGAACGATGCCGGAACGGATTCTTGAATCGCAGACGCTCTGCCGAAAGGCAAGGGGGGTCTTGGGTATGATTCCCGGCATCAACCTTGAGAGCGCTGCTCCTACCAGAACGTGCCGGCATCGACCGCGCGGTCCTTGCCGAGATGCTTCGCAAGCTCGATCACGTCGCGCTCCGAGATCCCCAACTGGCTCATCTTCTCGTAGATTGAGTCGACGAGCTTCTCGACGCGCCGCATCGCCGCCTGCTGCTCCCTCAGGCTCTTGACCTCGTTGAGCACCCGCTCGACAAGACCGTCGGTGATCTCGACACCCGCCGCCTCCAGCTCATCTCTGTGCATTCCGAGCACATGTTTCACTACCGCGGTGCCGGAGTGCTTCCCGAACACGAACTTCCGCCGTGCGCCGAAATCGGCCGGATTGATGACCTGGTATATCCTCGGGTCGATGACGATACCCGCGGTATGGATGCCCGACTCGTGCGCGTAGACGTTCGTGCCCACGATCGGCTCGTGCGGCTGCATCGGGATTCCCGACAGCCTGCTCGCGACCCTCGTTACCTCGTTGATCAGCTCGTATCGAATCCCGGGGATTGTTATGCCGTACAGCACCTTCAGCGCCGCCAGCAGCGAATGAAGCGGCGTGTTGCCGGCGCGCTCCCCGATCCCGCCCAGCGTGACCGTCGGGATATTCGCCCCGACGCTCATCGCGGTGATCGTGTTGATAGTCGCCAGATCGAAATCGTTGTGGAAATGCACGACGAGGTCGATGCCCGGAAACGCCTCGACCAGCCTGCTCACGTAGTGGTGTACGGCCTCGGGAGTGAACACGCCGACGGTGTCCGGGAACGCCTGACGGGTCGCGCCCGCCTCGAGTGCGGCATGGCCGAGCTCGATGATGTAATCCACATCCGCGCGGCTCCCGTCCTCCGCGTTGCCCGCCTCGATGCTCACGAATCCCTTGTCGCTGGCGTACTTCACAGCGCTCGCGAACAGCTTCTTGTTCGCCTCGCGATACCATTCCACCGGCGTGTCGAGCCATTCCTTCTCGCTCTTCCCCTCGCGCCTCAGAAGCATCTTCCCCAGCTTGTACTTCACATGAAGATCGCTTCCGGCGGTGAATACGAACAGGGTGATCTCGTCCGGCTCGACCCCGGTGTCCCTCAGGACCTCGAAGGTCGTGTCGATATCCCCCGGCAGCGCGCGGCACATGACCAGAAGCTCGAGGTCCTTCCGAAGCCTTCCCGATCGTCTCCCCTCCACGACCAGCTTCAGCGTCTCCCACTCGGTCGGGCCGACGGCGGGGAAGCCGAGATCGATGATGTGCACCCCCAGCTCGCTCAGGTGGCCGGCGAGCTCGAATTTCTGCGACGGCGTGAAGACCACACCGGGCGCCTGCTCGCCGTCGCGCAGCGTGGTGTCGTAGATGCGTATCCGCTCGGGCGGCGGGAACCTGAGCTCACTCGTCCAGTGCGTCGGCGGAATCGCCAGTTCTTCATATGGCTCGCGCAGTTTCATTTTGTATCGATGCGAAGAGGATTGACGAGCTAAATTATAGCAAAATGGGCGTGGGCGGGAAGATGGGGGGAATTGTTCCGGCAGCCTTCTCCTCTGAATGAATCGCGGGAACCGGCGAGGAGACGGCTTTACCGTCAACCGTCAGTTCTGGTATCGTTGTGGTCCGATTATCACTCTCTACGGGTTGTTCTCTTTCCACCTATCACACTTTCAGATCAGGGGGAAATGCTGTGGATGCTGACAAGAACCTATCTCGGGCGGGCGAGAATCTAAGGCCCGGCGTGCAGAAGTATGTCGACGCGGCCAGGAAAGCCGCCGAGGAGCGCGATCGCTACATAAGGGAGGTGGTCAAGAAGTGGAAGTTCGACACGATCGCGGTGCACGGGCTCTATTCGGTCCAGGAGGCCCTGGAGAAGAACCAGGGATCGATCATCGAGCCGATTTTCATGTCGTCGAGCCAGGCATGGCATGACGCGGACGAGATGGAGGCCGCGCTGGCGTATCTCATTCCCGGCTGGGCCTACTCCCGCATCGCCAACCCGTCGACCGGCTATCTCGAGGATACGCTGATGCTGCTGGAGACGTACGGCAGCGACGTGGAGGCGAGGTGCTGCTGCACGTCGAGCGGGATGAGCGCCATTTTCTCCGCCACCGAGCCGCTTCTGGCGATGGAGCCGCAGCAGACTGGGCCGTGGAACTTCGTCTCGTCGCGGCAGATCTACGGCGGGACGTACATGCTGTTCGATGTCCGTCACCCGCAGATGGGCGCCGAGTGCAGATGGGTCGACGATGCCGCGGACCTCGATGAGTGGGAATCCAGGATCGACGTGAACACGAGCTTCCTCTTCGGCGAGCTTCCCAGCAATCCCGGCCAGACATTTTTCGACATCAAGGCCGTCGCGGACATCGCCCACAAGCACGACATACCGCTGATCGTCGACTCGACCATCGCCACTCCCGCGCTGCTTCGCCCGTTCGAGCACGGCGCGGACATCGTCGTGCATTCGGTCACCAAGACCATGACATCGAGCGGATTCGGAATAGCGGGCGCGGTGATCGCGAAAAAGCCCCTCCACTATCGATCCGTCCCGTGGGAGGGCCAGGAGGATTACGCGTCCTACCTGAAGCTGCTCCCCAACCGCGATTTCGGCCCGAATCTCTCGCCGTTCCACGCCATACTGACGCTGAACGATCTCAGGACTCTGAGGAGCAAGGTGTCGAGGATGTCGCACTCGGCGATGCAGGTAGCAAGGTTCCTTGAGGAGCACCCGAAGGTCGAGAAGGTGGAGTATCTCGGGCTGAACAGCCATCCTCTGCATGACCTTGCGAGCAGGTACATGTGGCTCGTGGACAGCGAGTACGACGAGGTGTACGGGGGGAGAATCAACCGCTATGGGCACCTTCTGAGCTTTCTCATGAAGGACGGTCACGAGCAGGCGCGGAACGTGATCAATAATCTCCAGAGAATCTGGCGCGCGACCGATCTGGGGCGGATCAAGTCGATCGCGAACATTCCCTCAATCTCGACTCACCAGCAGCAGGGGGAGGAGAGCCGTCAGGCCGCGGGGATACCGCCGAACCTCATACGTCTCTGCGTGGGCGCCGAGCATCCGATGGACATCATCGACGATCTCGACCAGGCCCTCGAAAAGGCGTGAGAAGAGATAATCATAATCGGCGATTCACCCCATAGGTGAAGCCATAACTTGACATTCTGGCGTTTGTGTGGTATATAAGGAGACAGGCGGTGAGATTCCGTTTCCGAGACAGGAAACTTGAAGCCCTTTACCACGGGGGCAAGCGGATCAAGAAATATGTGGCCCTTGAAGAGGATTTCATCACGGTCGTTGACGACATCGATGCCGCGCCGGACGAGCGGAGTCTTTACGATCTGAAATCGCTTCATTTCGAGAAGCTCAAGGGGAAATTGGCGGGGCTGCATTCACTGAGGTTGAACGATCAGTTCCGTCTGATTGTCAGCATCGAGGCCGACGAACGGGGAAAATACATCGCGATATGGAGGATTGAGGACTATCACTGAGCCGAGGTGAACATCATGGACATCGAAAGGATGCCTGCCAGAAGGATGCCCCCGGGTCGCACCATAAGGAGAGAACTCGAGGCCCGTGGCTGGACGCAGAAGGACCTTGCCATGATCATGGGCCGACCCGAGCAGGCGATAAGCGAGATCATAAATGCCGAGAAGCAGATCACCCCTCAGACGGCGATCGAGTTGTCAAAAGCCTTCGGCACTTCCGCCGAGTTCTGGATCAACCTCGAGGCCAACTACCAGCTCTGGCTTGCCGCCCGGGAGGAAGAGCCGAAGCCCATCGAGCGCAACGCGCGTTTGTACTCTCTCGCCCCCGTCTCAGAGCTCAAGAGACTGACATGGCTGCCGGACACAGACGACATTGATGAGCTGGAGCGCGCCTATCTGGATCTGATGGCGATTCGCTCGCTCGACCGGACGCCGAGCCCCGTAGTCAGCCTGAGAAAGAGTGGTGTCAAGGATGCCGATTCGCGTCACCAGGTCATCTGGATCAAGCGGGTGGAGCATCTTGTCCGCGACCAGCGTGTCGGCAGATTCGCTGCAACCTCGCTGAAGAAAGCGATGCCGCGACTCCTCCAGTATTCTGAGAAAGCCGAGGACGCGGTTGAGGTCCCCGGATTCCTGATGGCGCTGGGAATCCGATTCGCTCTTGTGCCGCACCTCTCGAAGACTTATCTCGACGGCGCCGTGTTCCGCCTGGACGGCAATCCCGTGGTCGCGCTGACCCTCCGGTATGACAGAGTTGACTGCTTCTGGTTCACCCTGACGCATGAATTGGCCCATCTCGTCGCCGGTCACCAGGGCGCATTCCTGGAGACGATATATGACCGGCAAGGCCCTGTTGGCAGAGAGGAGGCCGGCGCAGATAAGCTTGCGCGGGACTGGCTTGTTGACCCCGAGAAGTACAACTCCTTCGTCGAGCGGACCCGACCGTCTTATTCAGGCAGGAAGATACGCGAGTTCGCAGGCTCGATCGGGCGGCATCCCGCGATAGTCCTGGGCAGACTTCAGTTCGACAAGGAAGTCGGCTGGAAGAGCCTCCGGAGTCTGCTGGAGAAGGTCAAGCCCGTTCTCAGAGATTTCTACGACAAGCCGATAGCCACTTGAGCGGCCACCATCCCCGTAATCGTCGTCCTTGCGTTCAGAGCGAAGCTGTACTTAAATCCACGGCACAGCCTACAGAGTCGGACGAAAGAGAACCACAAAGACACGAAGGCACGAAGGGCCACGAAGGAGGACTACCAGAGTCTGGTGTCCGCGACGAATGATCTGTTCAAGCGCATGTCCTTAGCGACCCTTCGTGCCTTTGTGCCTTTGTGGTTACTCTTCGGGGACTATGTAGTGCAGGGCTTGCAGCGGGGCGCCCCCCGCCTCAGGTTCCTCACCCTCATCATCTCATTCCCGAGACCGTACGGTCCGCGCGATTGACTCCGATCGAGGATGATCAAGAGCGATAAAGCAAGGAACCGTGCGATCTCAAGAAATTATGAATGAGCGCGTGGGGATTGTTTCGCGCTTGCTCATCCGGTCGGGACGGCCGTTTCGTTGTTGCTGTTCCCGATCCGGTGAAGAACGAGGAGCGAAGAGAGAATCATGAGGCCATCGAGGTCTTGATGACGAGGAACGTGCCGTGAGGGTCCGCACCAAGGCAAGCATCGTGCTGGGCGTGTTGTTTTTCTCGCTCTGGATCGTAGCGATCCTCCATGGTACGTGGCATGGGTGGGCGCTTCCGGCCGGAGGGCTCGTGGTCGGCCTGCTCATCGGAAGTCGCCTCTTGAGCCGGGCCGCGGAAGCGGAGAAGGCTCTGCGGATACGTAACGTGGAGCTCGAGCGGTGGCTCACCGAGCGCGACCGCGCGATCCAGGATGCGAAGGTCCAGGCGGACGAGCTCGCGTTGGTGAACTCCATGCTTGCCGAGACATCCGCCAGGCTCGAAGACCGGCGTGTGGAGCTGAGCACGATCTTCGAGGCCAGCCCGATGGGGATATTCCTCATCGATACTGAAACCCGCAGGATCGTCAGGGCGAACTCGAACGGCCTCAAGCTGCTGGGTAGGCCCGAAAGTCAGGTTGTCGGTCGGCCTTGCCATGTCTGTTTTTACGGGGTCGAGAGCGACAAGTGCCCGATCATGGACCTGGGCGAGGAGAGACACGTCGCGGAGTGCTCGGTGCGAAAGCCGGGCGGCGCAATCGTATCGGTTCTGGAGAGCTCGACCCTTGTCACGATTGAGGGCAGGCCCCACATTCTCGGCGTACTGACCGACATCAACGAGCGCAAGAAGGTGCAGGAGGCCCTCAGAGAGAGCGAGGAGAAGTATCGTCTCCTGGTCGAGAACCAGAGCGACCTTGTTGTGAAGTTCGACACGGAGTGGAGGTTTCTTTTCGCCAGCCCGTCGTATTGCGAGATGTTCGGCAAGTCCGAGGAGGAGCTGATCGGCGGCAAGTTCATGCCGACGGTGCATGCGGAGGATCGGGAGCCGACGCAGAAGGCGATGAGGGAGCTGCTCGAACCGCCTCACACGTGCTATCTCGAGCAGCGCGCAAAGACGAAGCGGGGTTGGAGATGGTTCGCCTGGGCGGACAAGGCGATACTCGACGCGGACGGCAGGGTTAAGGCCATTGTCGGTGTGGGGAGGGACATCACCGACCGCAAGAAAGTGGAGATGGCCCTGACTGTTCAGAAGGGCCTGGCTGAGACCGAGTCGCAGAAGCTTCGCTCGATGATCGAGGGCATGGAGCAGGGTATCATCGTCGCCGACTTTGATGACAGGATCATCGAGGTCAATACCTGGTTTCTGAACGCGGTCGGGCTGAAACGCGAGCGGCTGATCGGCAGATCCCTGTGGTCGATTCCCAGCATGGAGCCCATGGAGATGATCCGGGAGGTCATCGAGAGCTTCCGGGACAGGTCGCGGACCTCGCTGGCCGTGGTCGAGCATGACATGCTCGGCCTGTCCGTCTCACTAAGGGTACAGCCCATATTCCATGAGGATGGGGCCTACATGGGAGTCATCCTCAACATCATCGATGTGTCCGACCTCGTGCGCGTCCAGAAGGACCTCGAAGCTGCGAACAGGGAGCTCGCAAGGACCAACGCGGAGCTCGAGTACGCCATCGAGCGGGCCAACCGATTTGCCGAGGAATCCGCCGCCGCTGCGCAGGCCAAGAGCGAGTTCCTCGCGAACATGAGCCATGAGATTCGCACTCCCCTCAACGCCGTCCTGGGCATGGTCGAGCTGGTGCTCGAAACCAGGCTGAATGCGCAGCAGAGCGAATACCTCAGCATCGTCAAGACCTCGGCGGACACTCTCCTCAGGCTTATCAGCGATATCCTCGATCTGTCGAAAATCGAGGCCGGACGCCTGAGCCTGGAGGAGATCGAATTCGATCTTGCTGAAGTGATCGATCAGATTACCGCCGCCTTCGCCCACGAGGCCGGGGAGGCGGGCCTGAAGTTCACATGGGTCACGTCGCCGGATGTCCCGACGGCGCTTGTAGGCGATCCGACCCGCGTGCGCCAGGTTCTGGGCAATCTCGTGAGCAACGCGATCAAGTTCACCGAGGAAGGCGAGGTCTCCGTAAAGGTCAGTCTCGAGGCGATGCTCGGCGACCGCGCCGGCCTGAGATTCTCGGTCACCGACTCCGGCATCGGGATTCGGCCGGACATGACCAGCAAGATTTTCGAGGCCTTCGTGCAGGCGGACGGCTCCACGACGCGCAGGTTCGGCGGCACCGGCCTGGGTCTGGCGATCGCGAAGAGGATCGTCGAAGCCATGGGTGGCGAGATCACGGTCGAGAGCACCCCGGGTGTGGGATCGACATTCACCTTCATCGCCGAGTTCGGCCTGCAGACCGCGGCAGGCGCGAGACAGTCCGATTCGCTGTCCAGACTGGAATTCCGGTCGGCGGGCCTCATCCAGGAAGCAAGAATCTCCCTCTCCGACAGGGAGGGCGAAGCTCCTGCTGAGCCGCAGGGACGCAGAGCGGACGGCGAGATCACCATGCATCCCGATCTGCGCGTGCTGGTCGCCGAGGACAACCTGGTGAACCAGAAGGTTGCGGCGGCGATGCTGAAGCGCCTCGGCTGCGAGTTCGACATTGTTGAGAACGGGATCGAAGCCCTCAACGCGATGGCGAAAAAACGCTATGACCTTGTTCTCATGGACATCCAGATGCCCATAGTGGATGGCCTGGCCGCGGTGCAGGCGATACGCCTTGACCCGTGGCTCATCGACATTCCGGTGGTCGCACTTACCGCGCACGCCATGGAGGGCGACAGGGCGCATTTTCTCGAGGCGGGGATGGATGATTATCTGGCGAAACCCATCAAGCTCAAGGAGTTGGCGGACATGATGGATAAATGGAAAAAAGGGAGAGGATCGGGGTTCGGAGAGGCCGACGTCGGCGACGAGGCAATTGACGGCGGTCTGTCCGAGACTCTCGATATCGAGAAGGCGATGGAGCAGCTAGGGGGGGACAGGGATCTGCTGACGGAGGTGCTGGGCATTTTCCTGAAGGACGTTCCGCGGAAGCTGGACAGCCTGCGTGAGTCGCTGGAGAGGAACGATCGGGAGGGCATCCGGATTGCGGCTCATTCGATGAAGGGCGCGTCCGCAAACATAGCGGCCGAAAGAGTCCGAGGCGTCGCCTACCAGCTTGAGCAGATGGCTCTCACCGGCCATATCGAGCAGATTCGCGAGAAGATAGAAACTCTCGAAGCCGAGCTCGAGAGGCTGGAATCGGCCATCAATCAGACGGCCGGCAGCTAGTGTCTTGCGTTGTAGGAAAGGGTGACGAAAACGTGCCGACGTCTTCCAGACGTCGGGCATCGTGGCGTCCGCTTCAAGCAGACGCCCTCGTATCAGATGTCACCTGGACTAACAATGCGCGACACTGGTAGGGGCGAGGCGATGCCTCGCCCTCCCGGCTCCGAAAAAGCCCCTCCATCCCTTTGTGCGATCCCCTGATTCACGGTAAACTTGACGGCATGGAGTACGAGCCCGATCTGGAACCCGCTCCCGACACTTTCCGCGTCCTCTTCTCCGGGCAGGCGCTCAAGCATCTCGACGAATTCGTCCTGAGCTGGCGCATGGGCGGCCATCCCATCGAATGGACGGGGGCCGTCGCGTTGTTCCAGGTCCACCTTGCCAACGGACCCTCGGCGCTGTTCCGCCTGCGCGCGCCGACTGAGGGCCTTCCCGCCAGTGTTGAGGTGGACATCACCGACGCCAGTCGCGGCGGCATCCCCTCCGACCTCGCCAGGCGTCTCTGGGACGAGCTCGCGTATATCGGCAAGGCCGTGGAGAATCCCTATGCCCCCCTGACCGTCTCCCTCAGCAGATTCTCTAGGGGAGACAGAAAGGTCTTCCTGGCCTATGCCTTGACCATAGCCAGGCAGATCGCCCGTCCACCGGAACCGGCCGAATAATCCCCAATCGGATCGGGTACAAATCTCGCTATGTCCGGAAATATCACCCTCGCCTACGATAAAGCAACCCTCGAGATGCCCCTGCCCCCCTCGGCCCGCGTCAAAACCCTCGTGCCGCGGAAGATGCGCGCGATTGATGATCCTGAGACCGCTCTCATTGACGCCCTCGAATCGCCTGTGGGAATCCCGCCACTGAGCGCCCTGGTCTCCGGAATCCCCGGCCGTCTGCTCATCATCGTGAACGACCATACCCGTGTCTCCGGCAAGGAGCGGGCCCTTCCGTGGCTGCTGGACTGTCTGAACGGATGCGGTGTTTCGGATGATCGCATCACCCTGCTCGTGGCGCTCGGCACCCACGCCAGGCCTCCCGACGAGGTCGTGCATGAGTCCATCGGTCCGGCCTGCGAGAGGGTCAATGTGGTTTTCCACGACATGTCCGTCCCGATGGCGGACTGCGGCGTGACTTCTCGCGGGACGCCTATAAGAGTGAATCCCCTTCTCAGGGAGGCGGGGTTCGTGATTCTCTACACATCCGCTGTGTATCACTATTTCGCGGGCTATGGCGGCGGCAGGAAGGCCATCATCCCCGGCGTCGCCTCCCTGGAGACGATCAGCACCAATCATTCGCTCGTCTTCGAGAATCCGAAGGGAGCGGGCGGGCGTCATCCGAATGTGGCTTCGGGGATTCTGGTGGGCAATCCCGTTCATGAGGACATGCTGGAGGGCGCGCGTATGGCCCTTGGCGACCGGGGGTACATGTCGGTCGTCACCGTCATGACGCCGGAGAGAGGGTTCGGCTGCTTCGCGGCCGGCGAGCTGGACGCCTCGCATCGACAGGCGTGCGATTTCGTGGACGCGTACAATATCGTCGAGATCGACAAGCAGGCGGATGTGGTGCTGGCGTCCGCGGGCGGGCATCCGTCCGACCTCAATGCGGTCCAATCGCACAAGGGCATGGATAACGCCGTACGCGCACTCAAACCCGGCGGCGCTCTGCTCTACGCGATGGCGTGCGCCGGCGGATACGGTCACCCGGCGATCGAGGAGTTCGCGCCCCTCGACCTCGATTCCATCAGGGCCCGTCTTGCCGAGAACTACGTGATCAACGGCCAGACCGTCTACGCGCTGAAGGAAAAGGCCGCGGAGTTCCGCATCGTGTGCCTCTCGGAGCTTGATTCCGAGTTCTTCGAGGACCTCGGGATGGCTCGCGCCGCCGACCTCGATCAGGCGCTTGCCCTCATCGAGCAGAATATCAGCGGCTCCGGACTGGTCTACCACATCCCCAGATCGGATATCACCTTCCCTCGGCTCGCCCAAGCCGGCTAGCCTGGATGCATCCGGTCCCTGTTCTCTTGCGGACTCGGCGGGTGCCGGGCTCAGACTGAGCTGGACGAAGTCCAGCGTGTCTGTGCCCGGATCCCGACTTCACCCAATCCAAGCCCCCAGAGCACGCATCCTGTAACTCGTGTTGTTAGCGCTGTGCACCTGTGGTAAAATCGACTTGAGCCCCGGGATTGTCCGGGTCTGTTCAGCATTGATAAATTCGGCTTCCTCGTCGGGAGGATCCCCCGCATGATGACTAGAAGACGGTTTTTAGCTGTAAGTCCATTTCCGAGCCTGATCCTGCTCAGTCTGCTGCTCGCGACGGCGCTGGTCTCGTGCTCCGGCAAGGGCCAGGGGACTGTAGCCCCGCCGATCACGGTCGATGACCAGTTCGCGGTCAACCGTGACTACGCCGGCTTCCGGTCAGGGCATAACATAATGGGCGTGTGCTCGGTCTACTTCGATCCGGCCACGTGGACCACCCAGGTGGTTTTCAAGCGCTCCGCCGAAATCCATATCAACCTGTCCTCCTTCCTGAATCACCCCAACTGCCCGGGCGGTAGCTGCCTTAACTGGTACGTGACCGGCTACGATTCGACCAGGCATGTCTACATGATCGACATGGTCCTCTTCAATCCCACCAGTTTTGCGGCTTACGATATGAGGGTCATCTTCGAGGGTCTGCCGATCAACGAGCTGACAGGAATCGGCTGGGAGGTCATGAATCCGGACAGCTACACAAACGTATGGGATCCCGACCCGGAGTGGGACGAAGACGAGCAGTGGCTCAATCCCTTCATCGCCTTCGAGAAGGAGGATTTGGATCGGCTGTTCAAGGCCGACCCGGACGGCGGCGGTCCTGGGACCTATTCCGACACCGAGCGGCTTCTCCTTCGCGTTCCGCCGGAATCGGGCGCCTCAGGCGAGATAGAGATCGTCATCGACGCCTGCTGGCCGGGCCACTGCAATGAGCCCTACCAGATCATCAGGATGTCGCAGTCCAATCCTCTGCCTCCCCTCAACATCGACCCCACCTCCACCGTCCTCTTCGAGGCCATCATCGCCGACTGGCAGCAGAACATCCAGAACGTCTCCCTCTATGTCCCCGACATCATCGGCGACACCGACGACGGCTTCATAGTGATGTACGAGTGGCCCACCACCGGCCCCAACGCGTGGCCCCCTGAAATCGGCATGCCCCCATGGACCGAGGACCAGCTTGAGTTCCTCATCGAGTTCAGCCAGTTCAAATACGAGACGCTTCGCAAGTACTGGTGCGTTGTCGCGAACGAGGAAAGGGTCCCGGCCGGTGAATATCCCGCGATTGTCGTGGCGCAGAGCGACGATCCGGACGGGCAGGATTTCGACACGGTCTATAATCGCTACGAATTCAATGTTGACATCGGCGGATCGGGCGGCGACGAGCAAAAGAACCTTATGATCGTGTTCTCCAGCTATCGCAACGGGACCGATGCCGATATCTATTGCTATCTATTCAAAAACAACAAGACGTACCAGCTCACGAGCGATGTCGTCGGCAGTGAGCCCAAGTCGGATGAGCTCGAGCCCTGCGTCAACGAAAAAGGCGACCGTATCGTCTTTATCTCGAACTTCGACAGGCTCACCGGCGAGATCGGCGATTTCGATCTCTACATGCTCGACACCAACCTGATCTTCGCCGGCGGGGCGACCCCGAAGACCGTCAACCGCACGAGCTGGATCCCCGTCACCAACACCGATTTCACCGACGAACGCATGCCCGATTTCTCCCGAACCCAGGACACGAACAAGGACGATCTCGCTTACTGCTCCGACGAGTTCAGCCAGTTCGAGATCTTCACGCTGAACACCCGCAACATCAGCGCCGGCACGAACAGGGTGACGTTCAACTACGCCCTGGACCAGGCGCCCAACTGGGATCGATACGACCCCAACGCCGAATGGCTCTACTTCCACTCCGACCGAGCCGGCGGCGGCAACGTGGATATCTACGGACTCAACGGCAGGGAGCAGGAATCCAGCAGCAACGTGCCCGAGAGGTACACCACCCATCAGGGCTTCGACGGCTACCCGGCGAGCCAGGGCCCCGGCGGCCCCGCCATCGCCTGGGTCAGCGACCGCGCCGGCGATTACGACATCCTCTACTCCGACTTCGTCGAGGATGTTGTGAACCTGATCAAGACCAAGTACCCCGAAGATGTCAACATGGACAACTTTCCATCCTTCTCCACCGACGGGAAATGGATCGCCTTCATGTCCGATCGCTCCAACCTCAACATGGACATCTGGCGCATGACATACCAGGGCGGCAGCCCCTCCCGCATCACCAACGACGACATGCCCGACATCGACCCCTGCTACGGCGGCGGCTAGCGGAATTCACTCTTGCACAAACCAAACCCGGGCCGCCTCGTCCCGGGTTTTTTATTGCAGCACGGGCATGATGCCCGTGCGACGAAGACTCCATGCGCAGGATGCGCATGCTACAGCAGGCGGTGTTGCAGCAGGCTGGAGCCGAGGTCGATGAGGGCGAGGGCGATCAGGATCAGGGGAGGAGCCGGGGGTATTGGATGTCGTTCGCAAATAGAGTACAATTGTTCGCGGAATGAGAACACACCTGAACCATGGAGCTCTCGCTGCCGCTCTCTTCGGCAAGACCCGTCGCGCCATACTCTCACTGCTGTTCACGCACGCGGAAGAGTCCTTCTATGTCAGGCGGATCGCCGAGCTGACCGGTGCAGCCCTCGGTGCCGTACCGCGCGAGTTGGGGAGCCTGACCGAGGCCGGGATCATCCTGAGGAGAGTGGACGGTCGGCAGGTCTATTACCGGGCGAACAGGGAATGCCCGATTTTCAGCGAGCTCCGGTCGATTATCGTGAAGACCGCCGGCGTGGCGGATGCCCTTGCGTCGGCTCTGCTCCCTCTTGCCGAAGATATCACTATTGCATTCATATACGGATCGTATGCCAGGGGCGCCGAAACCGCCTCAAGCGATGTGGACGTCTTCGTAGTGGGTGACGTGGATGACACGGCTGTTCACGTTGCGTTCAGGGAGGCGGAGCGACAGGTGGGCCGGGCGGTGAACTACTCCTTATTCGGCTCCCGCGAGTTCGCCAGGCGTCGAACCGAGAAAGACGGATTCATCGCAAGGGTGCTGAAAGGCCCCAGGATTGTCCTCTTGGGGGAACTTGATGAAGTATGACGATCTTCTCAAGTCGGGTCGAATTCGAAGACAGAAGGCTTCCGCCGGCGAGGTCCGCAGAGCGATCGAACGTGCGGAACGCGATCTGAGAACGGCCCGGAGGATCATGGCTGATGACTGGGACTGGGGGTTCGCCGTTGCCTACAACGCTGTCCTCCAGGCCTCCAGGGCCTACATGTTCGCTCACGGTTATCGCGCGGCCGGCGCAGATATGCACAAGAATACCTTCGCCTTCATGATCGTTGCCCTGGGTGGCGAATTGGAGGAACTGATCACGTATTTCGATCGTATGCGCAGTAAACGTAATCGCGCTCTCTACGATGTTGCGGGGATGATCTCCGAGACAGAAGCACGGAGTCTATTGAAGAAAGCTGTCGAATACGTGAAGTTGATTCGCGCTAAACTGAAGGACAGACTGTAGTTTCTTGCCACGGGCATGATGCCCGTGCGACGAAGATTCCATGCGCAGGATGCGCATGCTACAACACCCTCCTCTGCAGCCAGCTACTCCCCAGGTCGATGAGGGTGACGGTGATCAGGATCAGAATGAATGCCGTCGAGACCTGCGCGTAGTGGAAGAGGTTTATGTGCTGCTGCAGGAAGACGCCGATGCCGCCGGCGCCCACGAAGCCGAGGATCATGCTCATGCGCACGTTAATGTCCCAGCGGTAGATGGAGTAGGCGAGGAAGAGCGGTCCGATCTGCGGAATGACACCGTAGGCGACTGTCTGGATTCGTCCCGCTCCTGTGGCCTGCAAGGCCTCGATCGGGCCGCGGTCGACATTCTCCAACGCCTCCGCGAACAGCCGTCCCAGCATGCCGATCGAATGAAATCCGAGCGCCACGACCCCCGCCGCGGGTCCCACGCCCACGATGACGGTGAAGATCAGCGCCACGACAAGCGCAGGTATGGCCGAGAGGAAATTGAAGACGAATCGCACTGCGCCGTAGACCGTGAGCCCGGTCGGGCCGGCTCCCATGATATTTCGCGCGGCCAGGAACGACAGCGGGAATGCGAAAACCACCGCGATGAGCGTGCCGAGCAGCGCGATCTCGATTGTCTCTACCATGTCGGGCATCAGGACGTTCATCGTGCGACCGGTGAAGTCCGGGCGCACCAGGCCTCCCGCGCGACGCTTCACCGCCACCTGCTCCCCGTCCACCTCGCGCGTCACCGGCACCCTCTCGCCGTCGACCACGGTCACTACGGGCCGCGGAGCGCCGATCAGGATGTTGAGCGCGGCGTCCCACCTGTAGTTCGGGGTCTGCATCGTCCATCCGCCCTCAGGGTCGATTTTGAATTCCGCCATCTCGGTGTCGTGAGACGACCACACGAGCACTGCGATAATCACGATTATCGACGGGATGAGCCAGTAGCGCGGACCGGGTCGTTTCAGCTCCGGGTAGCGGTCGAGAATTTCCTTCATGCCAGCCATGGGTCGTCCCTTCAGTAACCTTTCTGGAATCCTGACTCGGAGTATTCTATCTGAAAAAAAGAGAGAGACCGAGTTTCCTGCCCGGAGAACTCAACGCGCATCAATCTGCATTAATCAGGGGGACATCTGAATTCCGCAGAACTAGGCTCGCCCCAACCGCAATCCCTCGTTTTCCAATAGATCGCGGAGGCTGATGCATCTGATTCCGTAGCGGACGCATGCGTCTGGAATCCTGACCTTGCCCTTCTTCGTACCAGTGGCTTTCTCATGAGCAACAACAACCACCTCGGCAGGGCCGAACAAGTCTCTCTGACGCATATTCTCTGCCATGGCCAGCGCGACCACCCAAGGATCAGCCTTGTCCCGATTAGAGCTAGGATCAACCATGAACTGTCCGTCCGTGGTAAGGTCAGCCTGCAACTGCGCCATCGCCTCACCTAACTCAGGCGAGAACGATTTCACAATGCCATGGTGTGCATCGAACCACGCCTCATTCTCCTCATTCATGCACTCCCCCTGAACCTCCTTATGCATTATCAGGCGGCCCCTGTCCGCTAGGTCGCCTACCGCCTCCCACAAGCCAGGCACGTGCTTGGCGGCGCGCTCCATGTCGATGAACGCGCTCGAGTCCATACAATACGTGAGGTCGGTGGGGTCCCTCACAGCCTACCCCTCACTGCACTCTCTCTTGCCTTTTCAAAGTCCTTGGGATGCAGGGAGAGGTAGTCCATTGCATCATGCAGAGAGATGCGCTCAGCGTCCAGCGCCTCGAATACCAGAGACACAAACCTCTTGCCCCTCTCGCTCACCCGGGTTCTTACGGAAGCCCTGCGTTTTGGGCCCTTCCCGGGCGGAGTTCGCTTGTCATCCTCTTTCCATTCCGCGCAAATGCTCCAGCAGAGGTCTGAGGGCAGACGCCCTGCTTCTCGAGCGCGGAAGAGCAGAACATACTTGCTCACCTTGTACCGTCGGGCGACTTCGATGACCTCAGACTTCTTACATCCTCTCAGCTTGTCGAAGGTTCGCTCCAGGTCATGTCCGACATGACTATCATGAAGCGGCAAGAGAAAAGCGGCGGCGAATCGGTTGCAGAAGCCTTCAAGCCTCTCTTCCGGTCGCGTTAGCCTTCGCAAGAAGATGCTTTCGCCGGCAGAGACGCCAGGTTTACTGAGGCAGAGATGACACACTTCGTGAAGGATGGAAAAGCATCTCGCAACAGGGTCTTCCCTCTTGTTGCTCACACCGACAACACCGACGTTAGGTTCTTCAATGCTGAATCCGCGCGCATCGATCGAACTGATGGGGAATTGGAAAACGAGTACGCCAAGGTCGAACAACATGCTGCGCCACGCGTCGAGAGCGGCATACTTGCTTTTCCAGTTCAACTGGTCCTCGACCGATATGCTGGACCGGATACGAAACTCGCTGCCCAAGGTCTCAGGGTCATCCTCAGTTGAGAAGCCCGGCAAGCGCATGGAGAGCTGTGAGTTCAGCGTATCGAGCAACTCGGCCGTTTGAGCCGCGAGGAACCGTGCCTCGCGAAACGCAGCAAGGGTTCCCGCTTCAAAGACGCCCGGCTCCCTGGAAGGTCTCACTCTGAAGTCTTCGGGCAACGGAGGCTCAGGCGGGGGATCGGGCAAGAACAAGGCGGAAAGCGGACGGCTTGCCTTGCGCGCAAGATCCTCCAGTTGGCGGAATGTGGGCGAGTCGGACCCCTCCTCCCACGCGGCAACAGCGTTCTCCGAGGTGCTGCAAGCTCTAGCAATATGCGAGCGCTGTAAGCCTGCAGTTTCCCTTGCCCAGACAAGCAGTTCGGGGTTGATCCTGACTTTCGGAGTCCTGACAGGCATACTCACCGGGCGCGGCGTGATCCGCTAGGGTTCCCTTGCTGACTTATATCACATGTTCCGGTTGCATGTCCATGCTTCAGGAGCACGTACGTCCCGCCTGCACGAGCGCGGACTTCCGCGGAAGCCCCGGTGCGGTCTTGTTGAAAGGCTGGGGACGTGATAGCATCGGACTCGCTCCGTGAGGGAGGGAGAAACCGGATGCCGTCGGCTGGACTTACTGACTCAAAACAGGAAAGGCTTCCCCGAATAGCGATTCCCCTTGTGATCCTGTGGCTGACGTTCTGCGCGACCGGCGGCGTGAGCGGGCAGGCGGACTCGTTCGGCGGTTTCGTCATGGAGACCCGGCTGAGCGAGTCGGAGCAACTGGACGCCATCCGCTACCTGCAGGCGCGCATGGCGCAGCCGTACGAGGACGGCCGCTACTTCGCCAGAGCCGTCCGTGTCCTGCTCCCGTCCACGGGCAATGTCGGCGTATTCGCCTACCTCGTCACCTTCCAGACCAATGTCCCGGAGAACAGGGCCTACGATCTCGCGGATTTCTATTCCGTCGCCGGCTACTACCTCGTCCTCCTCACCCGCGATGGTGAGGAGTTCGACCTGCTCGATGAGATCTCCCTCACACCTCTCGAACTCAAGGAGAGGCTGAGCCTTGTGACCATTCCGCCCCCGCCGGAGCTGATCTCGGACCCTGAGGAGCCGGATTTCGCCGACGCGGTGTTCGACGCGACCGATCCGACACTTGCGGAGTGGCGTCGCAGGCTTGTCGGACCTACCGTGCCGAGGTGGGAGTGGACTGATGTCACCGGCGACGGCCTGGTCGACTGCATACTCGACATCGAGGGCTTCGAGTTCCAGCCCACAAGCTACTATGTCGTTCTCATTACAGCCCGCGACGGCTTCATTGAAGGTTTCCGCTCATGGGGTTACGATACCGACTTCAGCGAGGTCGTGGAGAACGGGGTGACCGCGCTGAGAGCCGACCGCTACTCACGCACCGCGTCCGGCGATTACCTCCCGTCATGGCGGGACTACTACATCTGGAACGGCCTCAGGTTTGTGCTGGCCAACCTGAACTTCTCCGAGGGTTACGCCGAGCTGTTGCCGGCCCTGGAGGAGCTCGCGATGGACGCCCTCGTCGAGGAGACAACGCCCGGCGGTCGGTGGGAAGGAACGACGCGATTCGAGATCAACGCTACCCGCTTCTCCGAAGATTCGGATATTCCATCCGAGTATTATTTCAACCTAGCGCGGATCGCCGAGTACAGGGGAGATGTGGTCGAGGCCGATCGCTGGTGGAGGATTCTGAGGGAGTATCTCGACGCCGAGTATGACAGCGGGCTGCTGGTGGATCCGGCCGATCTGGACCCGGCGGTACGCGAGGCGATCCCCGCCTATGAGGAATGGCGGGACGAATTGTACGGGGCTGCGGAAGCGGCGCTTGAGGATGCTTGACAGTCGCAGCGCCATCGGGCGTATCTCATATCTCCTATCACACCTGAGAGGTGTCCGGACTCAATGAAAGATCAGCCTGAGACTCTCGAGAAGCTCAACGAGGCGCTGAGGGTCGCGTGCGAGAGCGGCGACCGCGGCACGGAAGCCGCTCTTCTGAACGAGATCGGGTACGTCCATCTGGAGTCGGCGAACTACGCGGAGGCGCTGGGCTGCTTTCTGAAGGCGGTCGAGATCGCCCGCGAGGGAGGTACCCGGACGCTGGAGGGTGACTGCTGCGCGGCGACAGGGGAGATATACCGGTCCATAGGCGATTACAGCAGCGCGCATGAGTATCTTGGACGGGCGCTCGAGATCGCTTCGAGCCTGGGCGACCGGGAGATGGAGCGCGACGCCCTGAGGGGCATAGGCCGCATTCACCTGCGCAGCGGCGAGTACGACATGGCGCTCGAGCATTTCGGGAGGGCACTGGACATCTCCCTGAAAATCGAAGATCGTGACGGAGAGGCCAGAGACCTGCTGGGTGTCGGTCAGGTTCATCTCCACGAGCATCGGCATAGCATGGCTCTCGACTTTCTTGAGCGCGCTCTCGAGATCGCGGAAGAAACAGGGGAGCGCTCAATCGAATGCATCGCTCTTGGAGACATCGGAAGAGTCTACCTGGCCCGGGATGATCACAACGCGGCGCTCGAGTACCTTCAGCGCGCCCACGAGCTCGCCGAGGAGATCGGGGACAGGCAGAAGGCCTGCAGCGCCATGAGCGCCATCGGACGAATTCATCTCCATCGAGGCAACTTCTCGAAGGCCCTTGAATGCGAGGAGCACGCGCTTGAATTCGCCGCTCAGACCGACCATCGGCCCGGCGAAGGCGCATGCTGCGGCACTATCGGACAGATCCACCTGTTTCTTGAGGACTATGAGAAGGCTCTCGAATGGCTGGGACGGTCGCTCGATATCGCGGTCGAGCTCGGCGACCGCACGGGCGAATGCCTGAGGCGGGGCACGATAGGCCAGGTGCACCGTCGCCGCGGCGACCTGAAGAAGGCCGCGAACTGGCTGGAGGCGGCGCTCGAGATCGCCGTCGAGATCGAGAACCGCGAGGCCGAGGAGTCGTTCTGCGGCGCGATCGGACAAGTGTACGAGGAGCAGGGCGAGTACGATCGGGCCATGAAGAGCCTCAAGAGGGCGCTCGAAATATCTACGGAGATCGGTGATAGGGGGGGCGAAGCGAGCCATTGCGGCGCGATCGGGGAGATACATTTTGCGCGCGGGAATTTCGACAAGGCGCTCGAGTTTCTCAAGCGGTCGCTCGCGATTCTTGTCGAGATTCACGATCGCGCGAACGAGAGGGTAGTGCGCGAGAACATCGGCACGCTCTACATGCGCACCGGGCGACCATGCGAAGCCGTCCTGCACTTCGCCGAGGCCGTCCAGATCAACCGGCAGCTCGGCCTGTCGGAGCAGCTCAAGTCGGACCTCCGCAGGCTGGAAGAAGCCCGCAAGGCCTGCGAGCAATCGAAATCACAACCACCGCACTGACTCCCCGGAGGATCGGGAGGGGCTACTAGTGTCGTGCATTCGCGAAAAGGACGACATGGAGAGTGCCGACATCTTCCAGATGTCGGACACTGTCCCGTCTGCTTCAAGCAGACGTCCTCACGCTGCATGTCACCCGAATTGAGAATGCGCGCCTGCTAGAACTCGAGAAATCCCGAACGCTTTCCCTTCTCCTTGACCGGCTCTTTGGTGGATTTCTTCGTGGATCCCGCCGACGGCAGCGATTCCTCGATCGACGAGCCGCTCTCCGGCGCGAACTCCTGCTTCTTCGCCCGGATCGCCGCCGTGACGACTCTCTTCTTCTTCTCGCCCACAAACAGCGCTTTGAAAGCCGGCACCCTCATTGTCGCGAAACCGAGAACGACACCCGCGGAGCTTGCCACGAAGTCGACTTGCAGAGTCCCGGCGCCGTAGAGAACCATGAACAGGACTTCCAGGCCGCACAGGAAAAGCACGATGTAGAGAACCGGGGACGGGAACATCCCGAAGACCCAGAACGGGTCGCGCGGCCACATCGAGGCGTACGCCACCATGACGGCGAATATCGGCGCGCTCGCCGTCGACGCGGGAACCACCGCCAGTGGCGTGGGAAGCCTCAGAAGGAATCCGATCATCGACGCCACGAATGCGACTGT